>Ga0214919_10001194_pt1 | contig 43228 bp, 36 predicted proteins | sample LL1503_MetaG_FD_177994 | JGI IMG/M metagenome (GOLD analysis project Ga0214919, IMG submission 177994) | Freshwater microbial communities from Lake Lanier, Atlanta, Georgia, United States - LL-1503 | ecosystem: Environmental > Aquatic > Freshwater > Lake | place: USA: Georgia | collected... | reverse complement strand
GCGAAGCACCTCGGAGGGAGTAAAGGGCGTGAGGTTTAGAAGGGCGTAGTGCGTAGGGAGTAAAGGGCGTGAGGTTTAAGAGGGAGTAAAGGGCGTGAGGTTTAGAAGGGCGTAGTGCGTAGGGAGTAAAGGGCGTGAGGTTTTAGTAGTGCGTAGGGAATCGGATTAAAACCGCAGCTGCACCATAGGTGCAGCATCTACGATGCTGACCGCAGAGGAACGCGTAGCGTTCCGTAGGTGCGAAGCACCTCGGAGGGAGTAAAGGGCGTGAGGTTTTTAGTGAGGTTTTGAATCAGAATTGGTTTATTATTTTTCTCTTCTTATTTTTCCTAAAACTCCTTCACTTATACTAATCGAATATTTTGAACTCAAATGTGCACGAATTGCTTTCAAAGATAATGATGAATATGTTTGTAATGTATCCTTAATTATATTCATTTCATCTTCAGACCATTTACTTCGTTTTCCTTTTTTAATCTCTATTATTTCTGGAGTATGTTCTTTTATAATTCGTTCAGGACCATCAGATGTTATTTGTAATGGACCAATTTCCAATACTTCTGCATGTATATTGTCATGACATTTTTGACAAATAACAATTAAATTACGTTTATCATTCATATGTGATCCATCATCTAATATATTATTTGTTGCGGATGCCTGTGGGATAATATGATGTACTTCTAACTCAGAACATATTTGCATTTTACATATTTCACATTCTTTTTTAATAATTTCTTTATTCCAAACTGAATTTGATACTTCTTCTTGTCGTTTTGATCCAATAATACGATGTCTATTTTGTAATGCTTGTTCAATAAATTCAAATGGTAAATCCATCGCACGGGCAACTTCTAATCCATATAAGGTCGATCCACTACCTTCTCGAAGTGAACGATCATAAATTAATTTTTTTGTTACAGGATCATATTCAACATGTAAATGACATATTTTAACACATTCTTTTTTAATATCTAATAATTCGACTAAATCATGTAAATGGGTAGCAAATATAAATTTTGCATTTCTAGATGATAACCATTGAATTGAACTCGCAACAAGTGATTGAGCCGATATTGATTCTGTACCAGCACATAATTCATCACCTAATACTAATGTATTCGAATTTGCATTTCTTAAAATATCACGTAATTCAGACATCTCGACAGCAAATGACGATAATCCAGCAAATAAATTATCTTGATTTAAAATTCGTGTATATATAGCTTGAAACGGTTTTAATTTCATTGATTTTGCGGGTACAAAACAACCTGCCTGAGCTAATAAAATACATACACCTGTTGCTTTCATTAATGTTGATTTACCACTTGCATTCATTCCATATACTAACCAACCCTTCGAATTATCACCTCCCAATCCAATATTATGTTTGACATATGAAATCCGAGATGATGATGATTCTACTAATGGATGACGAATCTGTTCGATTTCAAATGATGATCCATTATCTTCTGTACCTTGATCTTCATTAGATTGTATATTATCATCTATGATTGGACAAGTAAATCCTTTTTCTTTTGAAACACGACTAATACACTGTGTACAATCAATATGTGAAATCCAACATTCCATTATATGCCAAATATTTTGTCCTGCATCTGATATTGATTTACATGCATCAATCAAATGTATATGTACTAAATTTACTAATTGTTCTCGTAATTTTTGTATTTTTGTATTTAACTGTTGTAACTGGGTACAATCAATCCAACCACCCGATTTTAATTCTGATATTTTTATACCTATAGGAAGCTTAGATACATTTGGACCTGATTTTAGGCTTATCTGGCGAGATAACTGTTTAAGTATTGTAGTTGATACTTTAAATCCATATGGTTCTTTTCCATGTGATTCGATATTAATTACATCTTTTGATACTCCACCAATATCGGCAATTTCACTTCTTAATATTTGAAATTCGTTTAATATTTTCTGTATTTCTTGCTCTGTATTTCCGATATCTGGGTATGTTTCGGGATTAAAAGATGTAATATCATCTGATGAAAGTTTTGATTTAGTTTCCACAAAATGTGTTTGGAATATTGTGTTATATTTAGTCCATTCATCTTGAGAAAATGGTTCTTTGAGCAATGTATCAGATGTAATATATATTATAATATTATTAATGGCTGAATAAGTTTGGAATAATCCGGATATTTCTTGTGTGGTAATTAAACCACATAATAATTTACGATGAAGACGAGGTAAATCAAACATAAAACGCAGTTGTATTTCTAATTGTTTTGTTTTTTGTACCGACCATTCTGTATATTCTTTAACTTCATTAAGTCGTGATTTAATTCGATATGAATCCGAATATGGGCTTAATATACGATCCCTAATCGCTCTTTTTCCCATAGATGTAATACATTTATCAAATAATCCAATTACAGTTTCATTCGGATTTAATCCAGTTATTTGTAATTGAGTAAGTGTATGATTCCCGCAAATAAGTCGAGATTGTGGGATCCAGGGTTCATTCCTATGAAATGATTTTAATATATTATGTTGTCCCATATGTCCGCGTGTTGTAGTTGGATAATGTTCTTCTATGAATTGTAATAAATATAATAAAGCTATTTGTTCTTGATCAGAACGTAATCCTAAATATGTTTTTGGTGGAAGTAATGAATGAATAGAATAGATTTTTTGTAAATATTCAGTACATGCTAATTCATTGGAAAATGTACCCAATGTTTCAACTTTATATATATGGATTGGAATACTTAAAAGTAAACCAAATATTCTCCGAATATATGTTTCATCTGGTATTGGATATGGTGATTTCCAATAAATAAGTAATTCTTTTGGTTGAAATACGCTCATCATTTGTACAAGTTCATCAGCTGTCCATATATCTGGTCGTCCATTTGTAATACCAGAATAAGTAATTGTTTTACCTGTCGTAAGATCAAGTGCACCCGCACCGAATAATGGAGATTGCGAAAGTTGTTGATGAAAGAAAATAGAGAAAACATAAGGTGTATCGATAGATGATATATTTTCAATATGTGTACTTGGTGATAGAATACGCGATATTTGTCGATCTTGTACATCACTATGTTTATTTTTAATCTGATCAACAACAACAACTGTCCAACCAGTAGAAGTTAATCTACTAGCCCATTTATGAATACTATAATCTGGGAATCCTGCAAATATTATATCTGTATTGGGTGGTATATTAGATAATTTTTTTATTGATATTTGAATACCGAGTAAATCCGTAATTTCACGAATATTAGTTTGTGTTTCACCAGTATGTTTATGTTGTGTGTCATATAATTCATAAAATGAACCAACCATCATAAATATAGCAGTCTTTGACCCATATTTCTGAGTATATTTTTTATATAATTCAATATAATCTTGATAAATCATTATTACACTGATATATTATTGAATGACTCTGTGCACAACGAGACTACTTGATTTAAAAAATTATTTATATATGTAGTTTATTAATAACCTTTAAATCATTTTTCAGATGTATTTATCATATAATCATTCAATCTAGTCGAAATTATTGAAATATAGGTATATTTAAATTATTGTTTATTAAATAACGTTATTTAATAATTCTTGCACAGCAACCTGAAGTTCTTCTAATGTGTAACATTTCTTAACAGTACTACCAGTATACAAGGTATAAGATATATTGTCGACAACTATAGAACCTAATATCTTATTATCAGCATTATATATATAAATCATATCATCCAATACCTCAGTTTTTATTAATGGAAATTTGTTTCTCAACATATTTTCTACTTCAAAATTACGAGGCGATGACATCGATTTAGATGACATCGATTTAGATGACATCGATTTAGATGACATCGATTTAGATGACATCGAAATAATAGCAATTAAAACTGCTACAATAACAAAAACTATAACAATGATGACCCATGTTTCCATGATTAGCAATATATATAATTTATGTATATAAAAATATAAATTAAATATATTAAATATAATAAATATATTAAATATAATAAATATAATATTAACAATACACACTATGGAAAAATCTACCATTGCAAAGCTCTTAAACTGCGGATATCTATCTTCGAATGCTGGAATTAAGTTAGCACAGTGCATATCACAATCAACAACATATCAAAAATATAATGCATTTAATCTAATAAAAAGTTACAAAATTGAATGTGTATGGGAAGATATGTTGATAAAAGAATTTGGTAAAATAAAAAAATAATAAAATCAAATATGGATATCTGTGTTATAATGAATGGTATATTTTTTTTTATGATATATTTTATATGCAATATATAATTTTTCATATAAAATTTTTGCATTCTTAACATGGTTGTAATAAATTATACACACATCATAGTATTAGTAGTACTAGTAGTATTATTCAGTATAATATGTTATCAGTTATTTCGTAATCGCGAATACAAAGGCATAGCTGAATACCCTAATCGCAAAAAGTTTAGATCCGTAGCCGCAACAAAATATTCAGTCGCAGGCCCGCTTCAAGTCGCACAAGAGATAGAGATATTTAAGTCGTTATTTAAAAACAATCCTCCAAAATCTATAATCGATGCAACTGCACATGTTGGTGTTGATTCAGTTACATTTGCATATACATTCCCAGATGTAAATGTAACATCTGTAGAAATAGATACCAATACATATGAGAAATTAAAATATAATATAGTAAATTTAGGTTACGGCGATCGTATTAAGGCTGTAAATATGTCCGCCGATGTATATTTAAGTAATTTAGATCACAACGTTGATTTAATTTACATAGCTCCACCATGGGGTGGGCGTGGATATAGTAGTGTATCAGATCTTCCATTATATGATAACGATGGGAATCCTACAATTCCATTAAGTAAAGTGATAAATATTGCACTTAAAAAAACTGAACTAGTAATTATCAATGCCCCATATAATTTTATGGTAGAAGAATTTAAAAATAACATCGATGGGGACATAGAAAGTATTCGTAAAATACACCGGATTGACATCACTGCGAATGCGTCATTTATATATATTATAATCCGGCCGAAAAAGTTTAATTCAAATCGTATAAATATATCTTAAATATCATATGATTTAATACATAAAACCTAGAATTGCCTGTATTTTTGAATAAAACAAATTTTTGCCAAATTTGAATTTTTATACTCTCAGTATTATCCACTATACATCACGCGCCAACATCCACCCTTCACGATTAGCGTCAATCGCTTCAATCGCAACCCTTCGCGATTCGCTTCGTCGCCCCCCGCGGTTGTCCAACCGTGTGCACACTAGAAGCACTCTGATCAGTCCCGATCACACCCGTGACCATGTCGTTCGACCTACTCGTCGGCCCGTTCGTCGAGAAACACGGACATTTTGACAGCGGAAACCTCCCTAAACAGTACCGTAAGCACGACGGGAGGTATCCTTTGGTAGAAACTGCGAAGTTGTCTTTCGAGCTCACGGCCCAGTCCGAATCTTCGTTTGTGAAAACCTTCGTAGGCGAAGTCGGCCCAAATGAAGGCTTTGCGGGTGCGTTGTTCGATGTGCTTGCGGCGACAACCGAGCGCAAAGCACCGACCCTCGAGTTCATTCTCTTCATGCTGTTGCGGTATGAGTTGCCTGTCATTCGTGTGTTATACGTACTCGAACAACTCGGCATCAAGACCACGATTGAGGTGCTATACACGCTGGGTTACACCAGCTCAGTCCTAGGACTGGCATTTCAATCCGTGAATGGACGCTTCCTTATGGCGATGTTCCGGCGTCACGTGACGCCGGACTTCCTGCTGCGGCTGGTTCAGAACGCTCCGAACCAGCCGCAGCAGCCGCAGAAGTTTTCCGACGCATGGCACCGTCGTTTTGATGACACCAAGGCTGCGAGGGCTGCTGACCGGGCTGCTGCGGCTGCTGCGAGGGCTGCTGCTGCGGCTGCTGCGGCTGCGAGGGCTGCTGCGCCTGCTGCTGCTGCGAAGGCTGCTGCGCCTGCTGCGCCTGCTGCTGCTGCTGCGGCTGCTGCGGCTGCTGTGCCTGCTGTTGCTGCGCCTGCTGCTGCTGCGAAGGCTGCTGCGCCTGCTGCGCCTGCTGCGCCTGCTGCGAATCTTCAGCAGTTGTTCAATGACGCACAGATGCAGTTGGACGTCGCGCGCACGCAGTTGGACGTCGCGCGCACGCGGTTGGAAAAACTGGGTCTTGGGGCTGGCTACATCGCGCGCACTGCCGTTACTGCTGCCGAAGCCAAAGTCGCAACAGCGACTTTGGCTTTGGCAGCAGTAACGGCGGATCTGTCAGCTGCTGCTGCGCCTGCTGCTGCTGCGCCTGCTGCTGCTGCGCCTGCTGCTGCTGCGCCTGCTGATGCTGCTGTGCCTGCTGATGCTGCTGCTGCTGTGCCTGCTGCTGTGCCTGCTGCTGCGCTTGCTGCAGTCGGAGCCGCAGTCGGAGCCGCAGTCGGAGCCGCAGTCGCAGTCACAGCCGCAGCCGCGACGGAGGCAGCGACGGAGGCAGCAGCGACGGAGTCAGTACAAGCCAGTGCGGTGACTCGGTCCGGTCATTTCGGTGTGGACGGTTGGGGCGGCGACGACGGCTCCGACGACGACGACTTTCCGCTTCCGCCTCCGCCTCCGGTTGTGGAATTAAAGAACGACGAGGCGATGAAAGAGTCGGCAGAGGCAGCAGATGAGAAGGCAGCAGAGTCGGCTGAGGCGGCTGAGGCGGCTGAGGCGGCTGAGGCGGCTAAGGCGGCTGAGTTGGCTGAGGCGGCTGCGGCGAAGCGTCGAGCGACGCGCAAGGCGGGTATCAATGCTGCTGCTGCGGCTGCTGCTGCGGCTGCTGCAGCAGTCAAAGCTGCAGCAAAAGCAGCTCGCAGGGTCGATCCGCAGCAACGCAAGACCAATGGCGTAAACCGCGATCGTCGCGTTGAGAATGAGCGCAAATAGAAAGTTCGGGGATAACTCAAACCCCATTTACACCTTAGCGCTGAGGATGCTCGGGAACCATCAATCCCGGGAAGAATGTTTGTCAGTATAGCACTAATAACTGAACCTTTCATATGGCCCCTTACCGTATGAATTGCAGCAAAAGGAACCGGCTGCTACCGGAATGTAGCATAATTGCACTAATGAAGTGCACCTTTATACGGCTTCCAACCGTATAATTGTATAAAGACTTGAGGGACAATATCATAATTATTGTCCGAAGGTGTTTGGAGACACTTTTTTTGTAAATTTGTAAATAAAATTCACTCCGGCGTATTTTGAGGGTTTCGAAGAGGAAAAAAAACCTTTTTTTGTAGCAGGATAACTTTTTTATATTATAAAGATAGTTTTTTTGTATTTTATTGAAATATAAATGATATGGAACATAATAAAATGCGTAATTTTTTTCAATAGTTAAGGTTTTATTGTTGTAAGTAATGTTAGATATTTATGATTTTCAACCATTGGAACTCCGGTTACGAGTGGATTAATAACTGTATCCCACAATCCAGAATAAAATTCTTTTGATAAACGTGTTACATATCCGGGATGATATTTATGATAACCTGGTAATCCAGGTTGATTATTAATTTCAAGTAATACAGGTTTATTTTCATCTGTAACCATCATATCTATCCCGAATATCTGAAATCCAGATTCACATTTATCCATTTTTGCTACCTTATTTGATATTGCTTCAAATATATCTTTAAACATAGCCCGGATATCAATTAATAATTTATCTTTTTCGTCATCTGTTCCTGGAAAATCATGAGGAAAACTACCTTCCGAAATTTGTAATGATTTTCCTTGATGTGTATCATGTATTTTTTTATTATTATAATCACTATTTATGTATGGTGCATTTGATGTAATCAGATTACCCGTATTAAATAATGCAAATCGCATTACATCATATTTATCAATACTAACAATAGCCCATAATCTAACATGAAATTTATATAACTGATTATTATCGGGATTTTTTATTAACTTTGGATTTATGATATATCGTGATAACACAAACCTATATTTATTATCCAAATATTCATATTTATCAATAACTGCATCTAATTCTGCTTTACTTGTAACAACTTCAATACCCCAACCACTACATCCAAATTCAGGGCGCCAAATCCATGGCTCAGTAGGTGTAGGTACAACTTTAACATTTTTATTACCAGGATCAGTTTTTTGATGAAGAATAATAATCGATTCTGGGATATATTTAAGTAAATGAGGTGTATTTATTATTAATTGATGTAGTTTTGCTTTATTTGATAATGCAATTACATCTAACCGTCCTTGAACTCGAGCAGGAGCATTTTTAATTGCCATATTATATGATGAATTAGCACTTAAATAGAAATGTAAATCAACCGGTATTTTCATTGTCACTACCGCGTTAATATCAACTCTACGCCATTTATTTTTAATTGTATATGCTAAGAAATCTCTTTGATTCAAGCGTTCTACATCAAATGTATAAGTGGGTCTGTTATTAGGAGCTGGAATCGTATTTATTTGAATAATATTGAGTGTTTTATCTGGATATGTATTAAGTGGGATCCAGTCAGTGATTATGTATTCAGTATAATTTTGGAATATTTGTTCAGTATAATTTTTAAAATTATCAATAGTATTAATTAATCTAACCATATTTATTTTATACCATTTAATAATATCTTTATGCATTGATCCTGATGGAACTAATACACATGTGTCAACAATAATTGATATGGATTTCATTATATTTATTACTATATTGGGTATCTCTGTTGCTACGGATATTGTTGATGATATAACACGATTATGAACTGTGATTGTATAAATAAAGGAGATCGATTCTTTTATATTTTCAACTTTTTGATAAAGTATAGCGGTGCCTTTCGAATTATATTTGATATAGTTTTGCAATATTGGATGTATTTTGTCTGCGTATACTATTAATTTTTTATGATTAGCAGATGGTCGACTATATTCTTCAAATATCCATTTGTCACCTAATCGATTATGATATTCAGTGTCAATATTCGAATAATTAATACGGGTTTTCGATATTTTAAATGATTTAGGGACTACATGTGGGTAACTCTGAGTAAATAATAGTTCAAATAAATCAATCCAATTATCTAATACTGTAACACTCTGGTATTTGAAGTATATTGGTTTCTTGGTATGTTTCAATGCTGTATATACAGAATCATATCCACCAGATGTACTAATAACCGGTTGCTGAGATCTATTATATGTCATATGAAAATTAATAAGTCCAGCACTTAATAAAGCTATAATACATACCCCAAATGGGATTACAATTAAATTTGAAGTATATATTGCAATAATAATAATTGAAAATACTATACATATTGCAATAATATATTCTGTCTGCATCTTCGGATTTGTTCGACAGTATTTTATATATTATATGTAAAAAAGGAATAACCTTAATTTATATTCAAATACTTGTTTTATTTATAATAGATACAATAGATATAGCAACGCGTGGACCCATATCACCAAGGCCAATTTGACCGGATAATACTCAAGTGTTATGTATAAATATTGTTGTTTTTTGCTACATATATTATTATTTTACTGTCGACTCAACCTTTATATTGCTTGACTGATTATAAATGTCCATCATATATATATTATAAGAAATATGTGATAAAAAAATAAAAGTTCTAAAGGTCAAGCATAATTAAACCCTGTTTTATATTATTACTTTTTATTAATTTTGCACACTTTTGCATCATTTCGCCTTATTTTTCTCAATCTAACCATATTTCATTTTATTATCACTTCTGTAAACAAATATGAATATAGATATCGTTTAATAGTATCTCCTAAACATCACGGGCTTTTTTTCGGATTGAATCGTGAGGGTCATAATATAAACGGGTTGAGGCGCATACAAATGTACACAGAACATGTATCCGTGAGGGTCACTTTGAGACTTAAAGTAATGAAATGATTTTAGTTGAACATATCATAAATCTATGAAGTAAAAAATGCCAATTTCAACTAACGTCTGAGGCTGCAGTGTAGTTAAAAAGTTTTTTCATAAAAACTTTTAATTTTATATATAACTTCGAGAGGTCCTTGAAAATGGAATGTAATATGGGTAATATAATATTGAACTTGTTCTTTCATAAAATTTATTGCAGAATATGGAACTTTGATTTTATATCCGTTTAACATATGTACAGTTTTTTCTGTATCTAATGTAATAAATATCAATAATATATCATTTGACATTTCGGTTATTAGATATTTTGAAAATATAGGTGATATAATATAAGATCCACCATATATTATAGTTCTTGCATGTATTGGTCTTAAATCAGATATTGATTTAACATTATTTACACCACAACAATCAATGTATGTAAAATTAGTTACTTTTATATTATTCTGAGTCCAGTTATTAAAATTCATATCATGTAATCCAAGTGATAATTCGTATAAATTATCGTAATCAACCATATCGATAATATCATATATAATTTCTGGGATATTTATAAAACCTCCATATGATATTCTATCATCGTACATAATTGAATTTAAATATATTTCTCGTACATCTTTATTATATAATATATCATCAATATAATACCAGTCTTTAGAAATATCAAGTTTAAAATCTTTATATTTTGCAACGATTTTATTTGGGAATGATTCAATAATAACATCCGATTTATTACTGTAATCTGCATTATGTATATCATTATATAAATTATTTAATTCAGTTAATAACTTAGTTGTATTAGATTTTGTTAATCCATAGATTATAGTCATATAGTAATAAAAATATTCATATATTAAATTTTGGTTATGCCAAGTACTATTATATGATAAAAATAGCTTCAATGTATTTCTAAATTGTATAATACAATCATGTTCTTCATTAACCATATATCGTTTTGATAAATATGATAAAATATTTCGTATATTTAAATTTGTTTTAACCTGATATCGTTTTTCTATATTGTTATTGATAGGTTTAATATATGTATTTTTTATTATATTTAACATATATACGTTAAGTGTTATATTACCTTGTATTTTATAAATATCTGTAATATTTTTATTTAATACTAAAAATTTACCGTGATAACCTATATTAAGTGTTATACGTAACAATGATAATATATTTACAATTGTTATATTTTCATTAATAATCATATATTTTGATTTATAATTTTTGATTATAAGTTGTGCTAGTGAGCAATCGCCACAATTATCAATTCCAGATATATTATCTGTGTTTGATTTATAAAACCCATATTGCCTTTGGATTTGCTTATAATAAAATAGATTTTCTCTACGTTTAATATAATCATATAAGCCAAATTTAAGATTTCCAAATATTAATCGGGTTTCATTACTTGTTGTACAATCATATGCTTGTATAATTTCATCACCAATTATATAATTAAATTTCTTTTTCGGATAGTCTGAGATAAAATCAACTTGGTGTTTAACTTTATCAAAATAGTATTTATATTTTTCTGTATTATCCAATAATTTGTTATCATTAAAATATGGCGTTTGAAATTTTAACATTGATAATCTAGGTTGCATTGTATTTATCCATGATAATGTCATAGCACTAGTACCACATATATCAAGATCAGTAATATTGTGTTTACTATTTTTTAATATATTACTTACAAATATAATATTTGGTATATGTTTGAAAAATTCTGCTGTATTATCTTTGAAAAAATCTTCAATAATGATATTATTATATGTATTATTACCAACCATAATTTGTTTGATAACTTCTAAATAACTATTATCAATAACTGCACTTGATCGCCATTTTTCGGATATTGATTTTACTTCATCACTATTGCGATCAAGTTTTTTTATTTTAGTACCATCGAAAATATTTACTATTCTATTTTTTAAATTATATAGGTTTGTATCAGCACAGCAGAAATATAATACTTGATTATTTGGAACATTATAATGATTTCTACTATTAGATTTATAAATTAAATGTTCAACCGGATCAATCAATATAGCTAGCATATTCGGAAACATTTTATTAAGAATAAATCCTTTATGATTAGGTGATGATCCTGCATATACTAACGTAAACCGATCATTTTGAGACTTATTAGCGGTTGTACAGAAATGAATTTCACCAATAAGTAATTTAAATTGATCAAGATGTTTAGTAGTATAATAAGAACACGATGGAACATATTTTAACCTTTCTTTAATATTTCTAACATATAATATTGGATCTAGTGTTTTATTTAGAATATCATCAATTAAGCCTGTTTTATTAAATTTAGTAACACATGTATATACATCATCAGTAATAATTATTTTTGTATTACCACCTATATATTTATCATCACCAATAGTTTCGATAGGTTCCGCAGATGCTATATATTTTTGTTTATTTTTATAATGACCTAATATATTAATCATACCTAATGTAATTGCAACAATAACTAAAATAATTATAAAACATATTAAAATTTTATTATTAAAAATCATACTATCATTACTACTAAATATAACAATAAATATATATATATATATATAAAAATAAATATATAAAAATTTACAAACTAATAGTTAAGGTTTTATTGTTGTAAGTAATGTTAGATATTTATGATTTTCAACCATTGGAGCACCGGTTACGAGTGGGTTAATAACCATATCCCACAAACCGGAATAAAATTCTTTTGATAATCGAGTTACATATTCTGGATGATATTTATGATAACCTGGTAATCCAGGTTGATTATTAATTTCAATTAATACAGGTTTATTTTCATCTGTAACCATCATATCTATCCCGAAAATCTGGAATCCGGATTCACATTTATCCATTTTTTCAACTTTATCCGATACTGCTTCAAATATATCTTTAAACATAGCCCGGATATCAATTAATAATTTATCTTTTTCATCATCTGTTCCTGGGAAATCTTGAGGGAAACTTCCTTCTGCAATCTGTAACGATTTACCCTGATGAGTGTCGTGTATTTTTTTATTATTATAATCACTATTTATGTATGGTGCATTAGATGTAATCAGATTACCCGTATTAAATAATGCAAATCGCATTACATCATATTTATCAATACTAACAATAGCCCATAATCTAACATGAAATTTATATAACTGATTATTATCGGGATTTTTTATTAACTTTGGATTTATGATATATCGTGATAACACAAACCTATATTTTTTATCGAAATATTCATATTTATCAATAATTGCATCTAATTCTGCTTTACTTGTAACAACTTCAATACCCCAACCACTACATCCAAATTCGGGACGCCAAATCCATGGCTCAGTTGCAGTTGGTACAACTTTAACATCTTTGTTATTTGGATTTGTTTTTTGATGAAGAATAATAATCGATTCAGGAATATAATTAAGTAATCTCGGCGTATTTATTATTAATTGATGTAGTTTTGCTTTATTTGATAATGTAACAACATCTAATCGGCCTTGAACTCGAGCAGTCGTATTCTTGATTTGTGTATTATATGATGAATTTGCACTTAAATAGAAATGTAAATCAACCGGTGGTTTCATTATAGCTGCTGTATTAATATCTACTCGACGCCATTTATTTTTTATAGTATATGCCAAGAAATCTCTCTGATTTAATCGTTCTACATCAAATGTATATGTGGGTCTGTTATTTGGAGCTGGAATAGTATGTATTGGTACTTGAAATTCATTAGATATTTTAGATTGGTTTACTCTCCATGTATTACCACGGCGCGTGGATCCATTTAGTCCATCCGGCGGGATTGTATTAGTTGTAATCGGAATCCAATCAATAATTAGATATTCAGTATAATTTTGAAAATTAGTATCATCTTCTTTACGGTGTGGCATATTATTTAATCTAACCATAATTATCTTATATTGTTTTATAATATCTTTATGTATTTGGATTGATGGAACATATATACATGTATCAATAATAATTGCAATCGATTTCATTATATCAGATACTTCATCCGGAATTGGTTTATCAGATGATAAAGTTGAAGATATAATTCGATTATGAACTGTGATTGTGTATATAAATGATAATGATTCTTTTACATTACTTACTTTTTGATATAGAATAGCATTCCCGTCTTTATCTCTCGGATGTTCTTTTATATATTTTTTTAATATCTCATTTAATTGATCTACAGACTTAATTAATATATAACCACGATGCGCTGACACATTTGACCTATCTGGCATGATATCCGAAGATCTATGATTTGACTCTTCAAATATCCATTCTGAACCTAATCGTGTGTGATATGCAATATCAATATTTGAATAATTTATTCGATTCTTTGATATTTTAAATGATTTCAGAACTATATGTGGATAACTTTGAGTAAATAATAATTCGAATAAATCAATCCAATTATCCAATATAGTACAATCATGTCTAATGGGTTTAAATGTCTTGTTATAATGTTTAATGGGTTTATTTATTTCGGCTGTCCCTGATTTATTACTATACATAGTATATATAAACCCAGTACTTAATAATGCTATAATAAATATTCCAAATGGAATTACTATTAAATTTGATGTATATATTGCGATTATAATAATAATGATTAATATACATATTGCGATAATATATTTAACATTCATTTTTTAAAAAATGAATATCTAATATACTTATAGTTATATAAACTTAATATATTTAATAAATTAGGTTTTATTGTGAATTCGCCTGAATCAGACAAAATCATGTCAGATGATCATCACGGTAATATTGAACATCCTGCCGATATACAATATTGTTGTTTAAAATGTCATAAAAACGTACATATATTTAATAATGATATACAATACTGTATAAACTGTGGAAATATCGATATTGGTATAGTACATCAATTAACATGTAATGGGTGTTTAGCAACGTATACTAAAATTGAAAAAATATCAGAAAGTGTTGTTTTATTGTATGTTGAAGCAATATATATGTGTCCATCATGTATGTATATGATAAAAAATATGGGACCAAATAAACGTATTTTTCATCAAGCATAAAAAACCTCGCGCCCTTTACTCCCTACGCACTACGCCCTTCGGGCTCCGTTGCTTCGGTCGCCAGGGCTGCGGTTTTAATCCGGGGCGTGAAAGGTGCTACGCGTCGACTTCGGTCAGCATCTACGATGCTGCACCGGTGGTGCTGCTGCGGTTTTAATCCGATTTTAGTCGAATACCAAATATTATGGGCCACTATTATGGGCCACGACTAAAATCGGATTAAAACCGCAGCCCTGGCGACCGAAGTCGGCGCTTTGCGCCGCGTAGGGAGTAAAGGGCGTGAGGTTTTGACTAAAATTAACCTGATTATGCTTATTTAATTTTTTCATTGTTTTGGATACACTTAATGCTATTTTCATCTCATACTCAGTTTCTTTCATATAAATAGGACTTTCTGGATCTTTAGACCATTCGACATATCTTTTAAGAGTCCTAGGTGATATATTAAATTCATGTTTGATTTGTGTAGTTGTATTACCACATCGATACTTATATACTGCAGCACATAAAACAGGTAAATTATATGTAAACCATTTTGACTTACGATGAGGTTTAATACATTTGCGTGTCGCGGACCCATTTAACAAACTAGTACAGTCAGTACAACTAATACGAATACATTTAGGACAATCGCGATTAGTTGACGGGGTAGTTGGATTGATAGTTGTATTGATAGTTGGTAGGCTAGTTGTTGGATTTTGCATGTTTTAGTATTGATTAAAGTCTGTGGCTGTGTGATATTTAATTCAATTTTTGCAAAAATTGAATTGAATATATTATATATCATATATAAGATATTCAATTCAATTTTTGCAAAAATTGAAAGGTTACATTATTAACAAGTATTTACGCATTATTAACAAGTATTTACATATTATTATTAAGATAGTATTTTGTTTATAATTATAATCATGTCAGCTATTACACCTGTTGATTCGATATCAGTAGCACAAGCAGTTGTTATTACTGCGAAAGACGTATTGGCAACAGCTCGTCATGATGCAGCTGTATCGAACGCAGTTGCGCAAAATGAATATAATATCGCAATTGCAAAACATGAAACGGCATCGAACTTCAAATCTACAAAGTATGCAGACAATGTCGTTGAATACAAACATAAGTTGGATAAAGTTATTCAAGATAATGAAAATAAGATTAATGATTTGATTGTAAATGTTACATCAGCGAATAAATCACTAGGACTTGTCCTTCAAGTCCATATTATGGGTATTGAAGCACAAATGAAGAGTACAACTGCAAATGCAACGATGCAGTTAAATCTTACTGAAGCAAACCATCGATTATCATGGACAGAACTAATTCATAAGCATCAGAATGAAATTGAAACAGTGCAATCACAACAACGTCAGCAAATTACGGATATTAAGACCCATTCAACTAAGATTTCATCTGAAATTGAGATGAAACTATCTGGATTGAAGACTAAACTTATGGAATTGAACTTGTAATATAACGCGCTTTATATTTTTTGTATGTCGGATGGACCAATATATACTACGTATAGAGAGGTCATATATCTAAACCTCACGCCCTTCTAAACCTCACGCCCTTTACTCCCTCCGAGGTGCTTCGCACCTACGGCACGCTTAAACCTCACGCCCTTTACTCCCTACGCCCTTCGGGCTTCGGTCAGCATCTACGATGCTGCACCTGTGGTGCAGCTGCGGTTTAAATCCGATTGTTGCGTGCCTCTGCGGTCAGCATCGTAGATGCTGCACCTATGGTGCAGCTGCGGTTTAAATCCGATCCCTGTAAACGGGTTGAGCCGCAGGCTTTTTTCGGATTGAACTGCAGGGCTTTTTTTCGGATTGAACTGCAGGGCTTTTTTTCGGATTGAACTGCAGGGCGGCGCGAAGCGCCAAGCCCGTGAAGTTCAAGCGAAGCGCCAATCCCGTGAGGTTCAAGCGAAGCGCCAATCCCGTGAGGTTCAAGCGAAGCGCCAAGCCCGTGATGTTCCGCGCGTAGCGCGTGTAGCCGTGAGGGTCAAGGGCTTCGTTGCTTCTAAACCTCACGCCCTTTACTCCCTACGCGGCGCTGTGCGCCTGCTTCGGTCAGCATCGTAGATGCTGCACCACAGGTGCAGCTGCGGTTTAAATCCGATTTCTTCGGTCAGCATCGTAGATGCTGCACCTGTGGTGCTGCTGCGGTTTAAATCCGATTCTAATATTCTCCAATCGGATTGAGCCGCAGGGTGGCGCTTCGCGCCATGCCCGTGAGGGTCATATATAAATCAATATCATAACTTGGCTCAACGCCAACTCCTGAAGCAACAGTGTATCGCAGATGTTGCGGCAACTGCAGCAGTACAGCAATCGAAGATCGACACGATCACCGAAGAGCTTGCAGCTCTGCAAACTCTGCTCAATCTGGGGAAGTGATCTGGGATAGTGAGAGTTACACCATGCTCGAACTTATTATAAAAAAACAATTAACCTAGTGTGTGAGTTGATATGTTTTTTTTAACTTATAATATTATTCTTCAGACAAATATGCAAGCACGTCCGTATTAGCATTATCTAATTTAGTAACATAACTAATGAGTTGTTCTTCTTGGAATTTAATAGATTTCTCACATTGATTAATAACTGCATTGGTCTCTGTATTAAGTTCATCTGTAAACTTTTTTAGTTTCTCATCAAACTCATCTTGTATAGATTGCTGTTCAGATTCTAAACACTCATTTCGCATTGTATTAATAAGATAATTCTTCATCCGATTTATTCTTTTCTGATTAGATACATTATCCGGACTAATAAATATTTCAATAACATATCCAGTTTTACGAATTAATGCTATTTTATTTTGAAGTTCGATATTGTGATTAATTTGGAATTCTTGAAGCACTTTTTGATGTTGTTCCTTTGTATCTTTAATCGTTTTATCATCAATCATATGTTGTAGTTTATTGATACCTGTTTGATATGATATGAGTGTTTTAAGAAGATCAATATAAATGTTATATTGATTCAATAATCGTTTTGTAATATTCATCTCATATTCAGTTGGCATCTCATTATATTGTGATTTTAAATGTTCAATAGACCTCTCTAAGTCAGCTAATGCAAGTGTCATTTTATTTATATGTTGTAATAAGTTGCTTTTATGTAAATAACAGCTTTTATGTAAATAACAGTATATATCTATTAATATAAAATATACAATTCAATTTTTGTATATGACCCTCACGGGCAAGGCGCTACGCTTGAACTTCACGGGATTGGCGCTTCGCTTGAACTTCACGGGATTGGCGCTTCGCTTGAACTTCACGGGATTGGCGCTTCGCTTGAACTTCACGGGATTGGCGCTTCGCTTGAACTTCACGGGATTGGCGCTTCGCTTGAACTTCACGGGATTGGCGCTTCGCGTGAACTTCACGGGATTGGCGCTTCGCGTGAACTTCACGGGATTGGCGCTTCGCGCCACCCTGCAGTTCAATCCGAAAAAACCCTGCGGTTCAATCCGATAAAAGCCCTGCAGTTCAATCCGAAAAAACCCTGCGGCTCAACCCGATTAAAAAAATTAGGACCGGATTTAAACCGCAGCAGCACCACAGGTGCAGCATCGTAGATGCTGACCGAAGTCGGCGCGCAGCGCTTGACCCTCACGACTGCACGTGCTGCGCACTGAACATCACGGGCTTGGCGCTTCGCGCCGCCATGCTGTTCAATCCGAAAAAAGCCTGCGGCTCAACCCGGCTATACCGAATCGGATTAAAGCCGCAGCCCTGGCGACCGAAGCAACGGAGCCCGAAGGGATCGGATTTAAACCGCAGCCCTGACGACCGCAGAGGCACGCTTTGCGTGCCGTAGGTGCGAAGCACCTCGGAGGGAGTAAAGGGCGTGAGGTTTAGAAGGGCGTGAGGTTTTAGTAGGGAGTAAAGGGCATGAGGTTTAGGTATAATATACTTTTTGTAAATATCTTAACATATTAGCGCGATATTACCGTTCAGGGTTTAGTCTGATACGGATTTAAAAAAATCAAAATATTATTCATGAAGTTCATTTAAGAACTTTAGTCATGTCATTGAACTTCTCTGGACACCAGCGTTAGCGGACGCACTGTCCAGCGCAGATGGGAACCACGTACCCGGACGCACCACTGTTCCAGCATCCGAAATGTCAAAGGTCACCGTTGCCTCGACATAACGCGTCGGAGTTCCTGGGGTTCCGGATGACTCCACAATCCGACGCAGGTAACCGTTGATCGCAGTCAGCTTGGTGGGAGCGGTTCCAGGTGGCATCGCGGTACTGTTGCCCGCAATCTCATCAAACTCGATAACGAATCGGAATGCGTAGTGCGTCACCGTGTGTCCGTCCGGACCGACGGTCTTCCAGCTCGAAACAGGATTAGTTGTCGATGGACCAACATACAGACCAAGAACATGCATACCCCAGATGATGACTCGCTTTCCACATTCAAATACGATCTTCTTGAACTTCTCGAACTTCTCAGGGTTCATCTCTCCGACGATACCATCTGGAAATTCAGATGCAAGAAGTTCCTTGATGTACTTGATGATTGCACCGTAGAACTCGTAAATGAGTTGGAGCCCGATTGGATTGAACTCCTTGTCGTGAGTATCGCACTTCGTCGAGTTGTAGAACAAGTGCTTGATCTGCTTGGCGTTGACGACATCGCCAAATGGCAACGCCACCACATCGTAGGGAAGACACAGCACCAGACCTTCGTTTCCACTGAGACGGCTCATCACAATGCGGATTGCGTCCATTTGGGTAATGCCGCATTTCTCAATTGCTGCCATCAAGGTTTTAAACCTTATATTGTCGCAATGTCCGGCGAGAATTGCGCGAACAAGCTCCCAGATCGCCTTATCGAGTTTCTCCTGTTTGACATATGCCGCTTTCTTAGCCGCTTTCTTAGCCGCTTCCTCCCTGATGGCAGCAATTTCTTCTTGCGTCTTCTTAGCCGGCGGCTTCGACGGCGAATCCATGATATTTGTATTCCGAGTATGCGTCCTCTGGATTGTCTGTTTCCTTTTAGAGTAAAAAAATTCAAATTTGACGGGCCGATATTATGGGCTAGATTTTATAAGTCAAGTACTTTTTTATCAAACCAGATTTAGATTCTCCGAATCTGACTTCTCGAGATTTTTGTTGTATTTTAAATTCGGATAATGGTGTATTAATCAGTTCTGATAAATTATATTTATCAATAAGTTGTGTTGCTACTGTTTTACTAATACCTGGGATTGCTGATAAAATATTAATACTTTTCTTTTTACAATGTGTTTTTAAACTTTTAAGACTGGTTATTCCGATTTTTTTAATTAATTTACCACCTTGTGTTTTAATCATTTTAATATCTATATCCTGATTAAAAAACTCTTCAAACGAACATATTTCGGCCATATTACGCGCTGTTGATAATGATATACCAGCTAATGATTCCCACATTTCAGTAATAATAGTAATATCCGATTTATCTATTTTTTTTGTAACTAATTCAATTGTTTGTTCTATATTATGGCCCTCTGCACCACCAATTGACGTAGTTTGATTATTCGTATGTGGTGTAGTCTGATTATCTTGAGCCACCGACTCAACCCGATTATCGATTGGTAGTATAGTACTACGTGGTGTAGATACGTTGCGATGCCTATATCGTATATCAATTTTTTCATATGATCGTATAAATTCAACTAGAGTATCAACTGTTCCTTGTTCATCTTTTGTTCTAACAGTATGAATATTATCTCGGATCATCTGATGAATAGTTGAATTAACAATATTCTTATATGGAATACCTGCAATCCGGGTTGTTGGAGCTAAGAACACTTGACCTTCTACAAAATAATACAATTGACAATTCGTAGTTTCACGTAAGTCTAACATTTTATTTGTATTACTATATCTTCCATCTTTAAATGATGCAGCATAATCCTTAAGTGTTTTTCTTTCAATACATGCTAATATTTCCATACCACTTCCGACTTGTTCACATATTAAATAATCACCCGTGTTAATTTGTTTTACTTCAAAATGTATATCATTCTCTGTGAATGTATCTTGAATAAGTTTATGTAGAAAACGTTCCCGTGTATCAACAATAAGATAAATCATTTTTTTAAAAAGCAATGAATATAATAAGATACATTTATCACGTTTAATATAAAAAAGTTTACTAATTAAATATGATATTTTATGTATTTAAATACTTGTCAAATTTGAATTTTTGTACTCTCAAAAATTTAATCAAACTTTAAAAAAACCGAGAAAGACCAAACAACTGTGTGAACCCAGCGCGAACAGTTTCAACAATGTCAACCAGCGATGCGCTCGATGCGCTCGAGCCTAAGGCTGCCAATGAACCCAAGCCCAAGGCTGTCAAGGCTGCCAATGAACCCAAGCCCAAGGCTGCCAAGGCTGCCAATGAACCCAAGCCCAAGAAGTCCAAGAAGCCCAAGGAGCCCAAGGAGCCAGGAGGTGCTGCCAAGGAGCCAGGAGGTGCTGCCAATGAGCCAGGAGGTGCTGCCAATGAGCCAGGAGGTGCTGCCAAGGAGCCAGGAGGTGCTGCCAAGTCAATTCGTTTTCTCGGGTGTGAGGAGGAGGAGCTGGTCAAGAAGCTGGAGCATTTGACCGCACTTTGCAGGTCTGATCCGGATCCGTTTATCTGGTCAAAGCTTGCCCGAGCGCGTCAAGAGCTCCTCGAAAAGCACCCATTCGTGCAGACGACGGAGACAACCTACGACAGCGCGTACCACTCGTTCAAGATCAGTGGTTTCACGATCAATATGCGATCTTTCCGCGAGTGGCTGAAAACCCCCGAGGGTAAGACGTACAAGAACGTCAGGGGTACCGGCGTAGATGATACCGTCTACCTAATCTCGGAGGTGCTCCGGACATACCTTCCTCGTGGTTGCCACGTCATCACTGCAACTAACAAAACGACCGGAAATATCACGACGTTCATGTTCAACGGAATCCCCAAGTTCTCGGGGCTGCAGCCTGACGACGAAGATGAGGAGTCGGGGGCGAGGGCGGACGCGTTCTTCTTCGAACGCAAGACGATGGCCGATGCGAAAGAGGTATTCGTCACGGAGAAGAGCAACGGCGAGAATGCGAAGCTCAGCGCGCGCCGAATCGACGGCATCTTGTACCTAATAGCGGGGAGCAAGACAACGTGTTCGATTTGGCCAGCCGATGAGCACTTCTCCAAGTCTCACCCTCTGAAGGAGGGTGAGACTTGTGACAGCTACCCATCGACGCTGATCTGCTGGCTCTACTCCGAGTGGTTTCTCGGACTCAGCGAAGAGCTGAAGACGCTGTTCATCGCTGAGTTCGAGAAGCACAACTACTGTGCAACCATCATGGCCGAGCTCAACCAAGTAGATGCGCAGCACATCGTGCCGTTCAAGAAGACGTGCCTGGTGTTCTTCGCGATACCGGGTCCTGACGGAAAGTCGCTCTACGTGAAGTACGTGTTAGAATTCTTCAAGTCGCTCGGACTCACCGAGTTGGACGCGTCAGACGCGACAGTCTGCCACGTCAACATGCGGAAAGTCGAGATCACATCTGAGACCGATTTCACAGATCTAGTGTATGCAATCCGCAGTGGTACGAACAGTGAAGGGGCAGTGCTGTACCTCTTCGACAAGGACAAGAACCTCATCGGCCTTGCCAAGGTCAAGAAGGTTTGGTACACCAAGCGACGCCGCATTCGCGAGTTGTTTAGGAACCAATTCCTCGTACCGCTGACCCGTGGCGATTGCAGGGGGGTCCCGAATCTCCCAGCTCGGCGGACCAAGCCGAGTGAGAAGACATGGCAGGGGACGTCGTTAGACAACCTCGTTGCGGCCGCAATGAAGAAGATCAATGGTGCGTGCGGCGACTTGGGTGTCAATTTCGTCAAGCACGTGATCACGGTGTTTGAACAACTGCTCGGCGACGAACTCGGGGATAAGAGCATCTCGAAGTACATCGCAGGTCAGTCAGTGATCCCGTTCCCTGATGACGAGACCGACAGTTCCAGCATCGAGACGACTCCGCCGACTCCGCTGATGACAGCTCTCACGAAGCTCAACACGCGGTTCAATCGTTATTTCCCCCAGCTGATGGCTGCGTCTGAGGAGATGGCTTCCCGCAGCTGATGGCTTCCTGCAGCTGATGACGGAATCTTCGATGTCTTCTTACTTCTTTTATTAATTTTTTTGGTCCTATACGAAAATGACACAATAATAAGATACTAAAACCTCACGCCCTTTACTCCCTACGCGGCGCTGCGCGCCGACTTCGGTCGCCAGGGCTGCGGTTTTAATCCGATTCGGTATAGCCGGGTTGAGCCGCAGGCAAACGTGCGAAGCACGTGCAGCCGTGAGGGTCAAGCGCGGCACGCCGACTTCGGTCAGCATCTACGATGCTGCACCTATGGTGCAGCCGCGGTTTTAATCCGGGCGTGAAAGGCGCCGCGCGCCTGCTTCGGTCAGCATCTACGATGCGGCAGCTGCGGTTTAAATCCGATTAACAAATATTATGATCGGATTGAGGCGTTAGCCTACGACTCAATATATAAAGTGATGTTCTAGTATATCTGAAAATGGATTAAATATGGTATGTTAATTATGTATTAAAATTGAATTATGTATCATAAATAATATATATATATACATATATATTTTAATTTCGATACATAATTCGTGATAAATGTTGGTCAATAAATTCATCACTACAACAATCAATATATCTGATGCAATTAATTATTCAGCAAATGAAATGTCTACATTAATGTCTATTCTGATACGTAAATTCACTAATAAATGTTATAATGGATCATATATTATTGAAATTATTAAAATAATCGAGAAATCACCATGTCGTGTTCAGAAAACTAATTTATCTGGAGATGGATATGTTGATGTGATGTTTGAAGTATTAGTATCAATAATTAATATAGGTGATATTGTTACAAACTGTATTATTCATAAGATTGATACATGTATTACATGTGAATCTAATACAGATGGTGCTGCGATTATTGCAATTCCATTAAATAACCATATTGCGAAAGTAGTTAGTGTTGGACAATCATTATCAGTTACCGTGGTTGCAGTTCGATATGAACCATTTAAAAGTAAAATTACAATAATCGGTACACCAGTTGAATGTGATAAACAAAATATAGTTTACAAAGTTGAAGGACACATGTCATTAAATGAATATTCTAATATTACGGAACTATGTAGCAAAATACATGAACTATATAAAAATAGGAAATTGATTATTGATACAAATAAAACATCGGTTGAACATATGGAACATGCTATATACACGTATAAACCAATATTGATTAAAGAAGATGAATGGTATAAGGGACTAAGAGGACCGACTAAATTTATTTCAGATACAGTAGGTGAATTAGTTAATATGTTAGATATATGTACAGATATTGAATATAATTTCACTGGTCTATGGGGAAGAAGTCCATCATTAGTTAAATCATCCCCATTTGTAAACAAATATAAAGACAATCCAACGGATGAATTAGTAGTTTGTACACCATTTCATATGGTTCTTACGGTACTTAATTCTATTTATAAATATACTAAATATATTAATGAAACATCAGTGATTTATAGCAGAGAATCTGAATACAAAAAACATATGAATATTTGGATGTCTATGAAAACTGTCGCACTTTCAAGCTAAATAAATTGTATATTTTTATATATAATACATATAATACATCTCTGATAAGCATAAACCCAAACACAAGATTATTTTGAAAATGGGTGAACTCGAAATGAAAATAAACTATATTATTAGTAATACATTAATATTAGATTTGCAATCTAAACAGAATATATTACAACATGTAATGCAATACTGTGATAATGAGAAATATATTATCCAACCAGATGGAACTAAATTATATATAATTTTAGAAAGTCAGGAGAATAAAAAGGAATGTTCAATACGTCTTGATTATATTACAGATAAAAATATTATTAATATTATATATAATATAGTTAAATCTAGATCTGATAAATTAAATATATCTTAACCGACAAAAATGAGTATTGAATATGTTAATCACATTAATATAAATGAAAATAATGCCGAATACACTGGTTATGATAACATATCACGGACTAATAAATTTGATGATGTCTTTACTAATCCAACCAATTATACTGGTACATCTGAATCAATTATAATTGGCTGGATGGATTTTATCGATGGAGCTGGTAACAAAGATAATGAAGATAGTGAAGATAGTGAAGATAGCGATGATAGTGAAGATAGTAAAGATAGCGAAGATAGTGAAGATAGCGAAGATAGCAAAGATAGTAAAGATAGTAAAGATGATAGAAAAGGCGGATTAGATGATTTCATAACAAACAATGAAAAAAGTCAATCCGACACAATACCAAAAGGTAGTTCTGAAAATTCTGAAAATTTCAAATCTGGATTAACTGATTTCACATCTGGCAATGTAATACATGGATTATCCGATTTTTAAAAAAGTTTATAGTTAAAAAATTTTAGTGAAAATGTAAATTAAAGTATAAAATTCGATAATGTGTATATATGTTTTTTCACCTAAATAATTTAAATCACATAAATGAATACTGAAGAATTTGATGAAAATGGGTGTCTATTTAAGAATTCCAACATTAGTAGTAAGCTGGGAAATGGTAATATTAAGACAGAATATATAAATATTGAGACAGTAATTAATACGATTAAGGAAATATTAAATAAAGTTAAACGATCTGAAATTGATCCTAAAAATTCAGAAGAAAATACTAAATTACTTAAAATTTTACAAACTGAATATAAAGATTTCGCATTAACTCATCCAGTAATATTAAGATGGATGGTTGAAGCACGCCAATATGATGAACAAGCATTTAGGACATATGCAAAAAATCATGTAAAATCAACATATAAAGATCGTAATGAATTTTGGAAATGTCAAGGCGAATATTTAATTCTATTATTTCGAAGATTAAATCCCAAAGTATCGATTAAAGCAGTTAAATCGTATCGAGATGGTGTAATGAAATTACTTAAAAAAGATAATGATGATTTTGATGATGCAAATAAAAAAGCTGATGAAGAAATTAAAGCTATCAAATCAAAGGAACATGTAGCTAGAGTAGATAATCTGAAAATAATCCTTTCTAAACTTACACCAAGTTAATTTTGGATTAATTATTTTTTTCATCACAATCCGAAGTATCAGAATTATATATATTCCGAATTGCAGCGATACGAGAATTACTAAGATATTCAAATATCGGAACTATAATTCGTTCTAATCTACGACGTTTATCGATTCGATATATTTGATCTAATGACATCCATTGAATATCCATTATTTCCGATACTTGAACTAGATTATTTAAATTTAATTTAATTGGTTCAATAATATTCATCACACCTACAAAATACTTATACACATATCTGATATTTAACTGTATAAATGTAACTATTTTAATTAATCCAGATATAATAGTATATTTTGATGGATCAATTCCGGTTTCTTCTTTAACTTCGCGACATGCACATTCAAGTTCTGTTTCATCTTTATTTTTCATACGACCTTTAGGAAATTCTATTCTCATATTTTTTGTTAATGGTGTTATTGTTCTAATTAATGCTAATAATACTTTTCCTTCGTCATCCGCTAACCAAAATTCTGTAAACCGTTGCTTTTGCTGAATATACATATCTTTATTTCGATTAGTACCTAACCACGCATGATGCCACATATAATTGAAATCTAGAGACATAATACATGTCAATTCATGTATATACATTTTACTTAGTAAGGTTTTATATATATACATAGATTTCTTAATTTTATTAGAAGATACAAATTCCAAAAATTCATATGAACATCTACCTTTAACAAGTAAAGCTTCTAATCGCATAATATTGTTATTATCACAATTAGGTTTATATTCAATTCGTTTATATCTAAAATCATCAGGAGTCATAATTTGATCTGATGTGTTTCTAACAAGTATAACACCATATGATGTATATGTTTTCATTATATCTATTTTGGATGATTTACATCGCCACGATAATTCCATATTATTAATATAAAACTAATCAAATAAACAAAACATTTTTTGATTTATTTATCATTATATTATGTATATATAATAAGTATTTAATTAAAAAAATCATAATATTACAGCTAGAACATTAATCAACTAGTTAAATACGATTATTATATTAATTATTATAATGTTTAATTAGAAAAGTTAGTTATACATTGTATTCGTGGATTTAATAATTTAAGTGGGATTTGACATAACCAATTTAAAGTAGCTCCATGTTCGATATATATTGGCGATGTTTGTTGTCTAATATTAAATAAAATATGTAATTTATCAGATGCATCAGCATAATCAAATACAACAAATGATAATAGATACTTACTAGTTTCTACATATACTGGTGTAATTTCACCAATATCATATATTTCATCTAAAATATCGGCTGATAATATATTATTAGTTTCTTCACTAGCTTCTCGATAAATTGTATTCAAAATATTACCATCTGATGCATTTATACCACCTCCAAAATCTTCATAAATATGATAATTACCAATATTTTTTCGAATTTTTCGTTGAAATAACCAAAATATAACTCCATTATATCTACATCCAATCATAATACCACTTGCTACACATATAAGATTCTTTTTGCCATTTAATTCATTGATTATAAATATTGGTCTTAACTTTTGTCGAATATATTCATATCTAACAATTTTATCATTTAATATAACAATTGCATCATTTCCGTGTTTCGTTGTACTGCGACACTCGGAAACACAATTCTCTTTAAGTTCAGACCCATCTGATAGAATAGTTGTAATATTATTACTCATTTTTATATATAAATTGATTATATACAAGATATTTTTATTCTTTCACATATTTTCATTTTTTACAAATGTCATTAGAAATTTTATTTAAAGCTATGCAAGATGCCGCAACTAAGTTGCGTAAATCATCAAAAAATCCAGATGGATTGGCATTTTGGAATAAATATAAAGGGGAATTAAGTAAACATGATTCGATTAAAGTTGATTGGTGTATCAAAGGACCTAGTAAAAAAGAAATTGATAAAATTATGTCATTAGCCGAGTTTACAATTGATGGACATGGTAAACAACATACGGACGAATTTAATCATTTTGCGATTCAAACAATCCGTATTCCACGTACTGAAGCTCCAAATATTCGTAAAGTTATTCAGGTTGGATTAAATATTGGCCAATATATAGGCGAAGGTGGAACAAAGAAAAAATGGATGAATATTAATAATTATATGTCGAAAAAAGAAATTAAACGTATTAATACGCAACATGGAGATGTAATAACTAGTTTGATTAAAACATTATTTCCTAAATTATAATTTATATACTATATATATATATACATTTTTTTATATACTTCAATACTATAAAACTGTTTATATAATATATTCAGGTCTATCTGACAGGATAACATATAAGGTTCGAAAATGGATATTTTATATAATCCTAAGATTATAAAACAAAGATTTTCAAATAAAATTTACAGTATTTTTAGATCAACAAAGAATATTGATTATCTCGCATATGTTCTAAATACAAAATACCCAAAAAAAACAATAAACAATATGACATTGGTTGTTGAAAACAATATAACATATAACACAAAAGAAGAATATCTTATTGATTTTTATACTAAGATTCAGAAGTTTTGGATTCCTATAGCTGATAAGTCATATTATACTGATAATAATGTATGGGATGCAGTTAAAATTCTTAATTCTAAATTTATAAAATATGCATGTCAACATATTGAATATAAGTATGATTCTAAAAAATCAAAATCATATATTGATACCGCATTGGATGCAACTATATTATATCAACCCGGATTTGAAGATATGAATAAAAATTTATATAAAAACACTGATAAATGGGGAACAACTCATTTAGACAAATCAAATATATGTAAAACGGCAGAGGAAGCCGAAGCCGAGTATTATGGATATGACTATGTGACATCGGATGTTGCAATTGGATTAAAGAAAAAAATTAAAAATGAACCTCAATATACTTATCCGTTTAAACCAAGTGGAACTCCGTTTATGATTAATCGTAAACCAAAAATAAATGTATGGAATAAATTTAATAATGCATCATATGGTGTAGATAAAGAATTTCAATTTTCTAATGGTACAGAAGGTACACATGAATTAGAAGCTCCGGTATATCGTCATTTATTCCAAGCACAATATTCTAAACGATAAAATTTAAAAAATGAATATATTATTAAATTAATAATATATTCATTATTCAGATTGAACATCACGGGCGTGGCGCGAAGCGCCACTCTGCAGTTCAACCCGAAAAAAGCCCTGCTGTTCAATCCGAAAAAAGCCTGCGGCTCAACCCGTTTATAAGGAATCTGATTAAAACCGCAGCTTACACTTCGTGTGTTGCAACCGAAGTCGGCGCAAAGCGCTTGACCCTCACGGCCAGGCGGCTCAACCCGGCTATACCGAATCGGATTAAAACCGCAGCTTACACTTCGTGTGTTGCGACCAAAGTCGGCGCGAAGCACCTTTCACGCCCGGATTAAAACCGCAGCTTACACTTCGTGTGTTGCGACCGAAGTCGGCGCGAAGCGCTTGACCCTCACGGCCAGGCGGCTCAACCCGGCTATACCGAATCGGATTAAAACCGCAGCCCTGGCGACCGAAGTCGGCGCGCAGCGCCGCGTAGGGAGTAAAGGGCGTGAGGTTTTAGTAGGGAGTAAAGGGCGTGAGGTTTTAGTAGCATTGGTCTAGATCTAAATTTAATGACAAACCAACCTTTTCTAGCTAAAATTAAAATTAATTTTACTATGTATGCTTATATAGATGATGATGATGATATGTATTATATATCGTTCTATCCTGCCAAACGGACATTTCGATTAGTATTTGGATATGGTCAATCTATTAAACATGATTTTAGTGGTATATATGAATTTTACAAAGGTGTATTAGAACTTAAAACAAATCAACCTGGTAAATCAATTATATTAAACTATTCGCTGTCAAGAGTAACCAATAAAAAATTAAAAAATACACTCAAAATAACATTTAATAAAGATCCATTTGGCGATATTGAATCATGTAGTACATTTTATATTTTATAACTATATATGTAAAAAAAATATTAGCTAATAATTGTCCGCACATCCATTCGCCATGGCCCATTCTACAAACTCAAAATGACCATTGTTTTTAGCCATATGTATCGCAACACTATTTTTCCACGAATATCCATTCTTAAGGGCCCATTTTGCAAATTTGATATGTCCACCACACGCTGCAAAGTCCAATACATTATCTCCCAATGGACATCCGTTCGCATAAGCCCATTTTGCAAATTTGATATGTCCACCACCCGCTGCATGTGCGATCGTACACCCTGAGTGCCATGGACATCCTAGTGAATGAGCCCATTTTGCGAATTCAATATTATTTGTTTGTGCAGCCATCGCCATTGTAACCTTTCCCCACGGACATCTATTTTCATAAGCCCATTTTGCAAATTCGATATGTCCACCAGATACTGCATCTGATATAGTACGTTCACCCCAACCACATTTATATGCAAGTAGCCATTTTGCAACATCAATAAGTCCTTCTTTAGCACAAGATTCGATTGTTTTATCAGCTATGTTAACAACTACAAAATCTGTGCGTTTGTTAACAATATCTGATGGCTTAAATAATTTGATACTATTGCCATCATCATTTATTTCCAATAATACGATACGTTGACCTGTAATCGCCGCATTTGCAATTTCGAAGGCTGTGCGAAAGCTTCCATCTTCAGCCTTAACAGGTACCTGAACACACCCAGAATACTTAGTACCAGAAAGACTGCTAAACGTGTGCATTGTTAATAAAGTAAAATATGTTCTAATAGTATAAACCTCACGCCCTTTACTCCCTCCGAGGTGCTACGCACCTACGGAACGCGTTGCGTTCCTCTTCGGTCGCCAGGGCTGCGGTTTAAATCCGATTCAGTCAACCGGGTTGAGCCGCAGGCAAACGTGCGTAGCACGTGAAGCCGTGAGGGTCTTAATATAATTATATTAGCACATAAAAATTCAAATTTAGTAAAATATTTTTATCTCTTTTTTAGTATAATCTCACCATATAAACTCAGAAATTCTAAATCATCAGTTGTTAATTGTTTGAATCGACTTTGTGAATGAGTTTCATAAATCTTAAAATATTTACTAAACGGGACTTTCTCAACTAAATCGAACCCATGATCATTATATAATGACACTATATAATCCGTATTAACCAATGATTCGACATATAAATCACCAACACTAAATGGTAATAATACACCAATAGATTGTCCAATATCAACCATTTCTTTAGATGTATAATCTTTACGAATAGAATATTTCATTACACCATCTTGATATTTACTCCATGCACTACCCGTTTCTATATTATTATCCATCAACAATTTATGAACTAAATCACCAAACATAGCCGTAATTACCATTGTTCCACCGGGTGCAACCAGATGTTCACATAATTTTACGAAATTCGTTATATGTGCTATATTATCACACATATAATGAATAGCTAGATTAATTACCATTGCATTAGCACCCTTTGCCGGATATCCATTGATACCGGTTATTTTATTTGCGATTTCTTCATAATTTTTAGATAGATCTGCATTAAGAATAAATAATGTAAGCGGATTATTATATTCTCGGATAGCTGCACCTGCATTTTGTAACTTACGTCGAATTAATTCAGTTAATGCGATTTGATCAATATCAATACCTACGAGATGACGAATATTTGCATTGACATATCGTTGGAAATCTTGACCTTTACCAATTGCTGCATCAACAACCCAGTTATAATTAGTTAATGTATTAATACGTTGTGATTTAACAAATGATGTAAATGCAGCCTGATCTTTATATATTTTATTTTTAACCGTTATGAAATATCCACTAGTTGGTCCATTCCATAATTGTTCTTTCTTAAATGGTGCTAAATAATTGGTCCAGTTGATTTCAGCTGTTTTATAATCATTACCAAAGTAATTTGATGTTTCTCTAGCACGATCTTCGCGTATTTTAACAAATTCCCAATTTGGCATTCCTAAATTACCTGCAGCTTCACATCCTCCGCCACATCTCATTTCTATATATTTACCCGATATATCTATTTTACTCATAGACTCATCGGATGGATTAATATCAGGATAATAATAGAAGTATGCGAATGGTGAATCGGATATCGAGAATTGAATTGGAAAATATTTATCCGTAGTTTTGTATCCTTCTGTTTTAAATATTTCATCATATCCGTCTATTTTATATAAACCTAATTTTTTAAACATATTAGAACTAATTCCAACAAATAAATAATATAATGTAAATCCTTGCTTAGGACGTAATTTTTCAGGTAAATCATCAACTAGATTTTGTGGTACTTTTTTGACCAAGAAATCGATTGTATTATTTTTTGCTGATTTCCATTTATATGTAGTGGTCATCATATAGTTATTATCTGGCTTTACCATAATTAATCCATCTGTTTCATATGGGCGATTCTTTAAAATTGGATCATTAAATTGACGTTTCAAATCATCTGGTTTAAAGTCAGTTATATATACACGTGGCTTTGCGGCAACATTTAATGATATAATTTGTCCTGTTTCATGTTTAATTGTCATAATAATATCAACACATGCTTCAATCGAATTATTGCGGATTTCATATCCAAATTTAGTAAGATCTTTACTATCACATATAATAACATCGAATATATACAGTGTATTATCAATAAATTCACCTTCTACAATAGTTGTATTATATTTTTTTTTAAGTTCGAATTCTAGTAATTTATCTGATATAAGATACATAAAATTTTCATTAATAATAAGTACTGCTCGTATCCCATCTGCTTTATCTAATAAATAATAATTAGTTGGTGGATATATATCTTTGTATGCATTTGCAGTTAATGTAATTGCATAAGGTAATAATTGTTTAATACCAAGATCATGTTTAAATCTTTTAAGTTTCTCTGGATTAGTAATAATATATTTTGCTATATCATAGATAACTGATTGGTACTTATTATCTGTCAAGATTTTAGATTGAATTATTGATGATATAAACTTAACAATATCATTAATATCGGATATTGTTAGACTATAACTATGATCTGATACACTATCTTGATTCATATATTCAATTTCAAGTTCATAATTATATAATTGTCTTGTATCAATATCATCTAATTTAAGTAATTTAATCATATTACTGGGATTTATAGATTCATCATGTTTAAACATTTTTTGTATATATAGCGATATATCTGTGCTATTAAATGCTTGAAATTGCTTAACAATAGTTAAATCAATTCTCCATTTTCTACTTTTTGAGTTATTAGTATGAACCTCGCGGGTTTGGCGCGGCGCGCTGCCCTGCGGTTCAATCCGATTATCAGTATGAACCTCGCGGGTTTGGCGCTGCGCGCTACCCTGCGGTTCAATCCGATTATCAGTAATTTCAATATAATAAGATAATCGACTTTTAATCCGTATTAATGAGTTACTATCAGGTTTAATATCGGCATTTATAATTTGCTCTCCAGATACATTTGTAGAATATTTGAAATGTGGGTTTAACATCTCATTACTTTTATTAATTTTCCATTTACGACTATAACTTTTATAATCTCCGTTACTATATTGCATTTTCTTTCCATTATTATCGAATTTCATCGTCATAATAAGATTTGCATCTTTAAGTTTGGTATTTGATGGTTTTAATTCAATTGGTTCATCAATAAGTGCATTTAATGTATTTTCTATTTCACATGGTTTGTATTGAGAAATATTGGCTGTATCTGTAAATGTATTTAGTCGATTTATTACATCGATAAATTTAAAATAATCGAAATTTGATATACGTAATTCAAATTCTATGTTAATTGCATTTTTTGTCTGTGCTAATGAATAATATGACTTATTATAACTATCAAGTATTTCCATATTATTAATCAAAATTATGAGATCTACAAAGTTTGGTAGTAATTTAAGTAGATAATTTTATGAACAAGTTATACTAAAATTACTTTTATTGAATTATATATATTAGTTGCATAAATATATACTTATATATTTGTAATTCAATTTTAATCCGATTGCATCAATCCAGATATCTGAACTTCACGGGCTTGGCGCGAAGCGCCACCCGGCAGTTCAATCCGAAAAAAGCCCTGCAGTTCAATCCGATTGAAGAATATTAGAATCGGATTTAAACCGCAGCCCTGGCGACCGAAGCCCGAAGGGCGTAGGGAGTAAAGGGCGTGAGGTTTAGAAGCAACGGAGCCCGAAGGGATCGGATTTAAACCGCAGCCCTGACGACCGCAGAGGCACGCTTTGCGTGCCGTAGGTGCGAAGCACCTCGGAGGGAGTAAAGGGGGTGAGGTTTAGGTATTTCTTATTATATTCACAAAATTACTACCAAACCCTGTAGATCCCACGAAATTTGATTATTATAAACTAATATTGATTTATTATACTCAAAGCCAAAACCCATATATACAGATTGTGTGTATTATGGCATCTAAATCCGTTAATATCGTAAATTATAACAAAGCCATTGCAGATGGTATTATAGAGGGACATTTTAATGAAGACCGAACTGTATTTCACTTTAATACAATTAAATCAGTTAACTCAAAAGGTGCTGTGTTAATATGGGATCTGGAAGTACGGCTATATGATTCTTCTGATAAATTACACCCAATCGAACCAGTATTTCTAACACCTAAAAGTAATATTCCGGATGGGTTTTATGGTTATATTATAACTAATTCTAAACAAGTATCTGTGAAAGGTATTGAAGGTAAAGTTCGTGATGGAGTTAAGCCTACGATTATAAAATGCGGAAAAAATCTTAAAAAAGCAAATTCAACAAATCCGATTACACAAGCTTTGCGCGATGCATTGAGTAAATATAATGCTCAAAAACATAAAGGTAATAATGCAATTTTATCATCGGTAGAATCGGATGCTTTTACTACTGATAATCGTCCACCACCGATGTTAGTTAAAAAGATTGACGAAACTGCCGATGCTACGCTTACAGAAGATGATGTAAATCTTGGACTAATAGTTCAACGTAAATATAATGGAACCCGATCACCTGCACATGTTATATATGAAAATTCATCTGTTAAAATAGATATGTATTCTCGAACTAATAAAGATCATTTAGGATTACATCATATTAAATCCGAATTAGCTCAGTTATTCGCAAGTGCACCGGCTGTCCCAGAAAGTTTTATTCTGAGCCAACTTACAACGACCCTCACGGCTGCGTGCTCCGCACTTGCCTCCGGCTCAACCGGGTTGAAACAAATCGAAATACCCGGGTCGGCCGCAGCCCTTACGACCGCAGAGGCGCTACGCGCCTCTGAGAAAGTAAAGGGCGTGAGGTCGAATATGACAAGTGATGGATTATTAGTACTCAAATTATTATATTCATCCGCAAATCTATTTGTTGATGGTGAATTATATTTACATGGTAAGAGTTTAAATTGGATTTCTGGTCAAGTTCGAAAAGAAGGGGATGAAGGTACATTAGAATATTGGATTTACGATTGTTTCTTTCCAGCGGCGATTGCAGCGGGATATCAAATGTCTAGTAAATATCGCCAGGCCTATTTAGATATGTTATTTGAATCTGTAAATTTTAAATATGTAAAGCGTGTTACAAATTATAAGGTGAATAAATTATCGGATATTTATAAGTATCGCGATGAATTTCTAGCAGAAGGATATGAAGGTGCAATCGTACGGAAAGATTGGGCTGGATACACATATGGTAAAAATAATTATCATAGTTCTAATTTAGTTAAAGTTAAACCTATTTATGATGCGGAATTTAAAGTTGTCGGATTTACACAAGGTACTAAAGGTAAAGATGTAGGTGCACTAATCTGGGTATGTGAAGTTGATTCAGAACATGTGATTGACTCAGATGATAAGACTTTTAATGTAGTTCCAAAAGATATGACGTATGAAGAACGATATAATATATTTGAACTATTGAATAAAGGGGATAATTTCGATAAATATGTAAATGGTAAATATCTGACAGTTGAATTCCCAGAACGCTCAAAAAAGACTGGAAAACCATCTCAAGCTAAAGCATTGAATTTCCGCAATCTAGATACTGATAGTACTGAAGATCCGATTAAATTGATGAAAAATAGCTAATGTTAGAAAATGTAAAATTTGAATTTTTTAAGTCTCAAAAATATTAATAAAACATTCTATTTGATTGTGTCTAGATTGTGCAATTCAACATGGCATCCAAGCCTTCAGAGTTCAATGGTCTCAGCTCAGCTGAAATCGAAACAATCATGGGTCTTTTCAAAGCTGATGATCCAGTAATGGGTCTTCCCAGCTTCGAGCGCGCTAATATGCGGGTGGTAAACTTATGGAGGGCAATCATGCTGCTAGGCGTAATTGCCGGGGGTCACATTCCCGAATCTGTGTTTTGAGGCTATTCAAGAGGGTGACACAGCCACGCAGATCCGGATCGGTAGCTGGTGTCGAGATCTCAATGGGCAGTGTTTTAATAGCAAAGTAGCGTCGCTGGAAGACGAAGAGGCGAACAGTGTATATTTCAAGTCGTTTGACGACTTGGTGGAATACATCAAGACTGTTATCGCTACGCAAGCTCAGACTGCGGCTAAGTAAGTCGTCGTAATTATAAAGTAAATATGTCATGAGATGGCTATTTTTGCTTTTTTGTGAACTTGATGAGCTTGAAGATTCTGAATAAATGATTATTTGTTATAAATATGCCAAATTTGAATTTTTTAAGTCTCAAAAATATTAATATACACATTTGTTAATTTGATTGTGTCTTCCGTATCTAGATTGTACCTCAATTCAACATGGCATCCGCACCTCCAGCGTTCACGGGTCTCAGCCTAAACGAGATCAAGAAAATCGTGAATCGTGTCCGCAATACTGATACCATGTATTTGACGCCATACGCACAGCGTCATCATACGCAGCGGGTGAACTTCTGGAACGCAATCCTGCTACTATATGTACTTGACGGGGTTACGTTCCCGAATCTGTGTCTTAACACATTTCAAGATGGTGACACAACCGCGCAGATCCAGATCGGTAGCTGGCGCCTAGATCTCTATGGGCAGCGTTTGTATGGCTACGTAGCGTCGCTGGAAGACAACAGAAACTACAGCGATTACATGTGTTTAGATTCGTTTGAAATGTGTTTCGAGTCGTTTGACGAATTGGTGGCATACATCAAGACGGTCATCGCTAAGCAAGCCGCCTGACCAGGTCTTAGTAGTAATTATAAAGTAAATATGTCATGAGAAGGCTATTTTTGCTTTTTTGTGAACTTGATGAGCTTGAAGATTTGAAAAATCGTGTTATATCAATATGTAAGATTTATCAGAATAATACTAATCCACAGTCAGATGATAATGAATCACTTACAGCAATATTGATAGATTTCAATAATAAAATCAAACGTATCCATGATGAACCAGATGATAACAGTCGTATATTCAAGTATATGTGTTATGAACTTGAAGAGACTGATTCTAAATAAATGATTATTTTTTATAAATATGTAAAATTTGAATTTTTTTAAGTCTAAAAAAATATTACTGAGACGTACTGCTGATAACAAACGCAATACGACGTGCTTAAAAAAATGTCAAACCCATTCTTGAACCTGGGTCAATTTCCAGTACGACCCCGATCGATTAGATCGTTTTATTACGATTGGGATTTAGGTAGTGGTAGTAGTGGAATATTCCGCCCACTACGCATTTACCTGGCTGGTGCCGCAGTCCCAGCTACAGGTGCAGTAGTCCCAGCTACAGGTGTCGTAGTCCCAGCTATTGGTGCCGTAGTCCCAGCTACAGGTGCCGAACAGTGGCGACCGTTTCCGCTTGTTCGATACCTGGGTCAATTTCAAGTACCACCCTCATATGTTATTTACGATCGGACTACTGGAATGTTCGTCTTACGCGACAACCAGGCTGGTGCAGTAGTCCCAAATACAGATGTAGTAGTCCTAGGCACCGGTGCTAGACAGTGGACACGACTGCTGGAGTTGGATGAATAGTTTTCTTTTCAATATGCATAAATATTGAAAAAAAAGCCAGATGGCTTATTTTGCGTTTGTGTAAAATTTAAATTCGATTCTAACATTTTCGATTGTGTTGAACTGTAAGGGTCATACAACATATTCGATCAATAATTTTTGCCTGTTGTTTAAAAATATAAAAAATTAAATATTCGTATATAATAATATCAAACGTATCCATGATGAACCAGATGATAACAGTCGTATATTCAAGTATATGTGTTATGAACTTGAAGATTTGACTGATTCTAAATAAATGATTATTTTTTATAAATATGTAAAATTTGAATTTTATTATACTAAAATAGTATTACTGAGACATACTGAAAACAAACGGACGTGCTTAAAAAATGTCAAACCCACCCCCTAACACTGACAACCAACATCTCAACTTGGGACAATTTCCATTATTACCCACTCATATGCATGTCAATGCAGATGGAGTATTAGTCCCCCGATGGGATGGTAATACTGCACCTGGGACGACGGCACCTGGGACTACTGACCTAGATATCGCTAATACACTGCGTAATATCCTCCTGACTAGGACAGTAGTCCCAAATACCGTCGTCCCAGGTGCCTTCGTCCCAGGTGCAGTAGCCGGTGCCGTAGCCGGTGTCGTCGTCCTAAGTGTCGTCGTCCTAGGTGTCGTCGTCCCAGGTGTCGTCGTCCCAGGTGCAGTAGCCAGTGCCGTCGTCCCAGGTGCTGTAGTCCCAGGTGCCGTCGTCCCAGGTGCTGTAGTCCCAGGTGCCGTCGTCCCAGGTGTCGTCATCCCAACGAATCATCGGCTTGTCCGACGGCCGGCGACTGGAAATAATCCGAACTAACTAATTTATTATAAATATACGTTTTTTTTTAAATTATTGCACCTATCTGATAACATGTACTGAAGCCTTTAATACTTAATGACTTAGTAAATCAGATATGATAATATTTATGTAGTTCGATGTTGATATTCGATATACTCATCATAATCATCGATTTCATCATCTTCATTTATTATTCGAGTAACAGTCCACCAAACTGTTGAAAAGAAAGCTAATACAATAACAAAATCCCATAAATAATACATTTTTTGTATATTTTTTTAATATATATACATATTAAAAAAAATATAATCTAATGGATAATAATATAACAATAGATATCCCTGTTGATAATCATACATTGGATAAATCGAATTTAGATATTAATTTTATCCAACAAAATAAAGATGCTATTAATTCAAATGCATCCGGTATGAAAGATTTATTAATACAATTACGAAAACGACATATTGCATATGCTGCGATGAATTCTGAATCAGCTAAAATATCATCAACTCGATCAACTGCATTTTCAATTACTGTAATTGTTATTGGTGCTGTATCAACTATGTCTGCAAATGGTGTACAACAAGTGATAGATACATCTTGGACAGTTGTGTTTATGCAAATAATGTCAAGTATAATGATTGCGATTACAGCAATTGATGCACTTATTAATTATGCTAAAAAAAGTATATTATATAGTAATTCAAAGAAATCTCATTTACAAGCAGTTGATCTAATTGATATTGCATTAGTAAGTGATAAAGATTCAGAAGATAATATAAATTATGATTATACGATTATTCTTAAAGAGATTCAAACAATTCATAATAATTTAAGAAATAATGGATTAGAAATTCTACCAGAAGTAGGAAAGTTATATATAGAATATGAGGCACCATGGTTAAACCTCAAACCATTATAAACCCATTAATTCTTTTGTGAACATATGATTACATGGATTACATGTAAAAATTCCGAATTATGTGAATCTGTCGAAATAATTGCAGCATACATCAAGTAAAATAGAATCTAATTATCTTGGATAATATTTATTAATTATATAAATTACATAATATTTTACCGTATTTTGATATCATAGCATGATCAAAATTTTTATTTTTAGATTTACAAACCGGACATATTTTTTTTATAGCTATAGGTAAATTGTATTTATTGATATATTTTTTCAATCTATCATTATTTTTACATACATTATATAAATAAACCCAGTATACATTACTAAATATTCCATTACCATCATCAGAAATCCATGGTTTTTTGTTATAATAATGAAATATGTAAAGAATATCATCTTTATTATTAAATAAATTATTTTTTCGTATCATGTAATTATATTTATAATCTATACAATGCCATGTATATCCTTTATATATCAAATATTCTCCAATAGTTTGTTCATCATATCCAGATTTTGACTCTACATGAACTTTGAAATATTTGGTTATCCAGTGTTCGAAATCTGTATTTTTAATTGTAGGTAATAATATCAGCAACTGTCAGACCAATTATTGCCAAATTTATCCGAATCTTGTCCCGCAATATGCGGATATATTAATACACCCATTTGGAATCTAAATATATATATATGATATTTATTTTATTATATAATTATAGAATAAAAACTTAATCCGAAATGTCAGTTCACGTAGTTACTGTTGCAAATAAATCTGATGGATATTATGAAATACTTAAAAAAAGTTGTATCAGGAATGGATGTGAATTAACAACACTTGGATTTGGAGAAAAATGGGGAGGATTTGTATGGAGATTAGAAAAAATACAAGAATATCTTAAATTAGTAGAACCAGATGATATAGTTATTATTATAGACGGATTTGATGTTGTAATGACTGAACATATAGATACATTTATAGATAAATATAAAAAAATTGATAAGAGTATTGTAATTGGTATATCAAATTTAAATACAATGAACTATATTATATCTAGTAGAATATTTAAATCCATTAAATATAATAAAAAAGAGTATTTTATATGTGCTGGAACATATGTAGGTCGTGCAAGTGACTTAGCTACAATGTTTAATCTTATTAACCAATATCTTGGATTTAAAAATTATAATGATGATCAGCTTTTATTAAGTAAATTTCTTAATTCATCTAATGTAGTTATTAAAAATTTTATAAAATCAAAAATAGCATTAGATACACAAGTAACATTATTTAATAATACAGAAAATAAACACTCAATAAATACAATATTTAAAACTACTGGGAAAATAAACTTGACATATGATCAAATATCAGATACATTAGTAAATCAATATGGTAAATCATCTAGTTTTATTCATGGGCCATCAAGTACTGATTTAAAACCATATATTGAAAAACTTGGATATACTGATGTTCCCGATGTTATTCCATATACAGGTTCTAGAAATATCTATTATGCTAAATTATTTATATCGAGTATGTTTTGGTCTGATTGGGTTATTGTATTTATTATATTAATAATTCTTATATTTATAAGTATTATAATGATTCGAATGGTTAAAAATAAATTTACAAAAAAAACTATCGATAAAAAATAATACTTATATATATATATACTACAAATGTCTATATATATTGTCACAGTCGCGAACAAATCAGATGGATATTATGAAATACTAAAACAAAGTTGTATTCGTAATGGATGTGAATTAACAACACTCGGATTTGAGGAAGAATGGGGAGGATTTGTATGGAAATATAAAAAACTACAAGAATTCTTAAAAACTATTAATCCTAATGATATCGTAGTATTTGTAGATGGATTTGATGTTATAATGGTTAATCATATTGATAAATTTATTACTCAATATAAAAAATTCAACAAAGGCATTGTTTTGAGTATTGTGAATGATTTAAATATTATAAAATATTTTCAAAAGAAAATGTTTAATACAATTAAATATAAAGGATCGAAATATTGGCTATGTTCTGGTCTATATGTTGGAAAAACCGATGATTTAATTCAGATGTTTGATATGATGAATATTGATTTAGATACACTAAATGATGATCAATTACTATTAACACAATTTTTGATCGATAATCCTAAGTTTGCAAATGAAAAAATTGCATTAGATACACAAATGGAATTATTTACAAATATATCACGACCCCGAATTCAAGATTGGATTATACAAAATAATAATATCCCAATTAAATTATCTTACAAAGATGGACAACTTATAAATGAATTTAACAAGCCTACCATTTTTATACATGGGCCAGGAAATATTGATTTAAAGCAATATATCGAACAATTAGGTTATAATGATGTCCCAGATATACCTACATTTTCTAATTCACGTGTTGAATTCTATTCTAAATTATTAGTTCAAAATCTACGATTAACAGATTGGATAACATATATAGGTTGGTTTTTAATATTGATATTTATTATTATAATAACTGTTATACTTATTAAAAAAAATAGAAAAAAATCCATACAAAATTTAAATATCATAAATCACATATCATCTATATAAATATCAAATTTGAATTTTTTGTTATTAATATTTTATAAGAGATATAATACGCTTATATACCTTGACCCTCACGGCTACACGCGCTACGCGCTGAACTTCACGGGCTTGGCGCTTCGCTTGAACCTCACGGGATTGGCGCTTCGCTTGAACTTCACGGGATTGGCGCTTCGCTTGAACCTCACGGGATTGGCGCTTCGCGCCACCCTGCGGTTCAATCCGATAAAAGCCCTGCGGTTCAATCCGATAAAAGCCCTGCAGTTCAATCCGAAAAAAGCCTGCGGCTCAACCCGTTTACAGGGATCGGATTTAAACCGCAGCCCTGGCGACCGTAGAGGAACGCGAAAATCGGATTAAAACCGCAGCCCTGACGACCGAAGCAAGCGCGCAGCGCTGCGTAGGGAGTAAAGGGCGTGAGGTTTTAGCGTTCCGTGGGTGCGAAGCACCTTTCACGCCCCGGATTTAAACCGCAGCCCTGGCGACCGAAGCAACGAAGCCCGAAGGGATCGGATTTAAACCGCAGCCCTGGCGACCGTAGAGGAACGCTTCGCGTTCCGTGGGTGCGAAGCACCCCGGAGGGAGTAAAGGGCGTGAGGTTTAGAAGGGCGTA
>Ga0214919_10001193_pt1 | contig 43245 bp, 31 predicted proteins | sample LL1503_MetaG_FD_177994 | JGI IMG/M metagenome (GOLD analysis project Ga0214919, IMG submission 177994) | Freshwater microbial communities from Lake Lanier, Atlanta, Georgia, United States - LL-1503 | ecosystem: Environmental > Aquatic > Freshwater > Lake | place: USA: Georgia | collected... | reverse complement strand
ACAATCGACACACCCGCGGCCCCTGCCACTGCCCCTGTAGCGACGATGGTCGATCCGCTTGCCGAGAACCACGTGGCCCGATTGGGGGGCGAACTGTTCGGTCGGCATCTCGTGGCCGTCGAAGCGGCTGGCGTTCTGTTGCTGGTGGCGCTCATCGGCGCGATCGCCGTTGTGTCCCGCGGCGAAGCCGCCCACGCCGCCGACGCCTCAGCCACACGAGCCCCTTCTGCGGGCAGGAGTGCCATCCGATGAACCCCGCGCAGTCACTCCCCCTGCTGCAGAACGCCCTCACCGTGGGCGCCATCCTCTTCAGCCTGGGCCTCGTGGGAATCCTCACGCGGCGCAACCTGATCGTGATGTTCCTGGCCGCCGAGATGATGCTGCAGGGGATCTCGGTGAGCCTGGTGGCATGGAGCCGCTACCACGGCGACTGGGGCGGCCATGTGCTCGTGATCTTCGTGCTCACCGTGGCCGCCTGCGAGGCCGCCGTGGCGCTGGTCTTCGTTCTGCAGGCCTTCTCGCGGACCGGCCGGCTCGATGCCGCGGCATGGCAGTCGCTCCGTGAGGCCAACGTCGGCCGCACGATCGACCATGAACTCCCCGCAATCGACACCGTGCCGCTGCGATTCCCCACGCTCGCGCCCGCGGGCGTTCTCCCGCCCGCCGACGAGAACGAACCGCTGCAACGCGAGCACGTCTGAGCCGTCGGCCTGTCGGCCGCGTTCATTTTTTCCTTCCATCCGTCATCCATCCGCCGCCCGCATCCTCCATGCAAGAATTCTCCCCTTCGACGCTGCTGGTGCTCGTGCCGCTCCTGCCCCTGGTGGGAGCGATTCTCACCGTGCTCCTTGGCCATACCCTCGGTGCCAAGGCCCATTTGCCGGCCATGGCTGGCATCGCAGCAGCAGCCGTCGTGGCCATCGCGCTCTTGGTGGCGACCGCTCGTGACGTGGGCCCCGCACACGGTGCTCATGCCGAGGCCGTCCGACCGGTGGAAATGATCTCGACGCTCTGGCAGTGGGCTTCGTTCGATGCGGCCTACACGCCCCCCGCCGGCAGCCCGGCGACGGATGCCCGACTGACACCACATGACCTCGCGGCCGCAGAGGACGTTCGCAGCTTCTCGCTCCCGGTGGCGCTGCGACTCGATCCGCTCACCGCCACGATGCTGACGATCATCACCTGTGTCGGCCTGCTCGTGGCCATCTACTCGGTCGGCTACATGCACGACGATCCGGGATACCCCCGGTTCTTCGCGCTCGTGGCGATGTTCGTCTTTTCGATGTCGATGCTGGTGGCCGCCAGCAACTTCCTCCTGGTCTACGTCTTCTGGGAGGCCGTGGGTGCCTGCAGCTACCTGCTGATCGGATTCTGGTTCACGAAACCGGAGGCGGCCCGCGCCGCGAAGAAAGCCTTCCTCGTAAACCGCGTCGGCGACTTTGGCCTCGCGATCGCCGTCTTTCTGCTCTGGATGACCTACGGCACACTCGACTTCCACGACACCATCTCTTCAGACGGCGTGATCATGCCGGGCATTCTCGGACAGACCCGGCTGGCGGATGCGGCGGGGTATGTCGGCGGCGCGGTGGGCACCGCGATCTGTCTGCTCCTGCTCCTGGCGGCCTGCGGCAAGAGCGCTCAGCTGCCGCTGCACGTCTGGCTGCCCGACGCCATGGAGGGACCCACGCCCGCCAGCGCCCTGATCCATGCGGCAACCATGGTGACGGCCGGCATCTACCTGATCACCCGGTCGGCGCCGCTGTTTGCCGCCTGCCCCGGCGCCCTCACGATGGTGTCGATTGTCGGTGCCACGACGGCGCTCGTCGCGGCCCTCATCGGCACGGTGCAGAACGACCTCAAGCGGGTGCTCGCCTACTCCACGATCAGCCAGTTGGGCTACATGTTCGCGAGCCTTGGCACCGGCACCCTGCTCGGCTTCACGGCGGCAATTTTCCACCTGCTCACCCACGCCTGCTTCAAGGCGCTCCTGTTCCTCGGCGCCGGCTCGGTCATGCACGCCATGGGCGGCGTAATCGACATGCGGCGGTTCGGCGGCCTGCGGCGGGTGATGCCGATCACGGCGGCGACGTTCTTCGTGGGTGCCGCGGCGCTCGCCGGCGTGGCGCCCTTTGCCGGGTTCTTCAGTAAGGATGAGATCCTCGCCGCGTTGCACTCCAAAGGCTGGCCTGCAGCACACGGCGACCACCATGCGGCGGCCGCCTCCGACGGTTCGTTCCAACTCATCGCATTCTCGCCCGAAGCGGCGCATGCCACGGTCACAGCTCCGGCCGTCGGCCTCGACGCCCTCGACCGGCCGGAAACCTGGCAGATCCTCTTCTGGATGTCGCTCGTGACGGCCGGACTCACCGCTTTCTATACGTTCCGCGCCGTGTTTATGACCTTCACCGGACCGACCCGGGTGCCCGAGGGGGCGCATGGTCACGGTGGGCACGGCGACCACGGTGGCCACGGCGACCACGCTGATGACGGCGGGCATGGTAGCCATGGTGGGCACGGTGGGCACGGTGGTCATGGTGGTCATGGTGGTCATGAATCCTACGAGTCGCCCTCGGCCATGACCTGGCCGCTGATGATCCTCGCCATCCCATCGGCGCTGGTGGGCTGGCTGCTCTTCAGCACCAACTGGCTGGCGCATTTCCTCTCGGCGACCCCGTCGCTCACGGCGCCGGCCGTGGCCGCCACCGCCACGCCCCATGTGTTCCACATGAATCTGGCGATCCAAGGCACGCTGGCCGCCGCCATCGGCATCGTCGTCGCCGCGATCGGCCACCTCGGCCGCCGCAGCGACGGCCCGCAATTGGAGCGGTTCCTCGGGCCCCTGCAGACGCTCTTCGCGAACAAGTTTTATTTCGACCAGATCTATTCCGCGCTCATCGTGAAGCCGTTGGAGGGTTTGGCACTCGTCGCAGCCCTCTTCGATCGGCACGTCATCGACGGCACCGTGGACGCCATCGCCCGCATTCCGGTCGCCCTGGGCGGCATCGTCCGTCGCTCGCAGTCGGGCCTGTTGCAACGGTACGCGTTGGTCGGCGTGATGGGCGTGCTGGCGATCGTCGTGCTGCTCACATGGCAACTCCGCGGCTGACCACAGAGTTCCCCTCCTCCTGACTTCTTCGCACCCCTGCCCCTTCCGCAGATCATTTCACTCCACTTTTTCCAGCGGCTCCATCTTCCATGAACGGTTTTTCCCCTGCGACGCACCTTCTGCTCGTGATCGCCACGCCGCTCATCGGCGCCGTCGTGGCCTGGGTGCTCGGTGGCCGCGGGCTCTCGGCGGTGCGGCAGAGCGCGGTGGTGACGGCGCTCATCACGCTCGTGAATGCTGGCTGGCTCGTGCTGCGTTATCTGCAGAGCCCGGAAGCCGCCACTGGCGGTGCCTATGCCGTCTCCTCTGCCCCCTGGCTTGTGGGTGGCATTTTCGACGTCCGACTGTCGCTGGGCCTCGACGGCCTCTCGATCTGGCTGTTCGGCCTCTCGGCCCTGCTCTCTCTCACGGCGGTGCTCGTCAGTTGGAACGCGATCAAGGAGAAGCCGGTCGGGTTCTACGTGCTGCTGCTCCTCCTGGAAGCGGCGATGCTCGGCGTGTTCGCGGCGCGGGACGTGATCCTGTTCTACGTGTTCTTCGAGTTCACACTCGTGCCGCTCTTCTTCCTGATCGGGATCTGGGGCCACGATGAACGCCGTCGGGCGGCGGTGAAGTTCTTCATCTACACCCTCACCGGCAGCGTGCTGGCCTTCCTCGGCCTGCTCACGATCGTGCTCTGGAATGCGTCGCACACCGGCGTCGTCACCTTCGACATCGCCGCTCTCACGGCGGGCACGGCCGCTCACCCGCTCCCGATGAGCCGCGAAGGCGGCTGGCTGCAGATGATCGTCTTTCTCGCGCTCTTCGCCGGCTTTGCCGTGAAGGTCCCGATCGTTCCCTTCCACACCTGGCTGCCGCTGGCCCACGTCGAGGCCCCCACGGGTGGGAGCGTCGATCTGGCCGGGGTGCTGCTCAAGATCGGCATCTACGGTTTCCTGCGGTTCTCGCTGCCGATGCTTCCCGACGCGACGGCCGCGGCGGCCCCGTGGCTCTTCGGCCTGGGCGTGATCGGGATTCTCTACGGGGCGCTCGTAGCCCTCGTGCAGACCGATCTCAAGCGGCTCATCGCCTATTCGTCGGTCAGCCACATGGGCTACATCGTGATGGGCCTGTTCGCCCTCGAGCCTGTTGCCATCGAGGGAGCCAATCTCCAACTGATCAATCACGGGCTGTCTGCGGCCGGACTCTTTGCACTCGTCGGCATGATCTACGAACGGTTTCACACGCGGTCGATCGCCAACCTCGGCGGTATCGCCACGAAGGCGCCATGGCTGACGGTGCTATTCATGCTGTTCACTTTTTCCAGCATCGGCCTGCCCGGCCTGAACGGCTTCGTGGGTGAGTTCCTCATCCTCGCAGGGTCCTTCCAACGTGCCTGGACGGGGGTCGCCGAGTCGATCCGCGTGCCATATCTGATCATGGCGGTGTCGGCCGTGGCCGGCGTCGTGCTCGGCGCGTGGTACATGCTCTGGGCCGTGGAGCGGGTCTTCTTCGGTGGGTCGCGTGAGCCTCCCCGGCAGGGAGTGGCAGGGCATGATGACGGGCACGGTGGCCACGACGCGCATGCTCACCATTCAGCTGGCCAAGAGGGTCATGCAGACCGCTGCGACCTCGAGTGGTATGAGATCGCAGCCCTCGCGCCGCTGGCGGTCTTCGTGCTCTGGATCGGCCTCGCGCCGGCGGCATTCCTCGCACCGCCCGCGGTCATGCTGCGGGCCGCCACCCGCGGCGCCACCACCGCCTTCGATGCTTCCATGCGGGCATTGGAGGCCGGCGACTCCGTGCCCCGGCCCGCCCATGTCGCCGACCGTGTCGTCGCCCACGACCATGCGGCCCCCCGGCAGCCCCGCCTTCCGACAATTGGAACACTGACACTGGATCGTCCATGACTTCGCACATGAGTTCATTACAGAGCTTTTTCCTGCTGGGCCCCGAGATCATTCTCGTGGCCGCGGCCCTGACTGCTTTTCTGGGCGGCGCCTTCGCCGGACTCCGCAGCGGCTGGTCCGTGGCCGTGGTAGGTATCCTCGCGGCGATGCTGGTGGCCGGAGGACAGCCGGCCGAAGGGGCGTGGGTCGAGTCGGGTGGCGTCCGCATCGACGCTTTCTCGACCTATATCCGGTGGATGGTGCTGGCACTCGGGGCGATCCTCGCCCTCGTGCAGGCCGGCGACCTGTTCCGCAGCGCCGTCACCCGTGGTGGCGGCTTCGGTGGCGGTGGCTTCCACGCCGGCGGCACCTGCGAGGAGGCGGGCACGTTCCTGATCCTGCTGGCTGGCCTCTCGCTGGCGGCGGTGGCCGACGACCTGGTGCTCCTGTTCATTGGTCTCGAACTGGTGTCGATTCCCACCTACATCCTGCTGGCGCTCAAGCGCACCGATGCCCATGGCCAGGAGGCCAGCCTCAAGTATTTCTTCCTGTCGCTGGTGGCCTCGGCTCTGTTCCTGTACGCGGCCGTGTGCCTCTACGGCATCGGCGGCTCCACCAGCCTGTCGATCATCGGTGCCCGCCTGCGTTCCTCGGCCGAGCCGTTGATCGGAATGTCCATCGTGCTGCTGCCGGTGGCCATCGGCATGGCCATGGCGGGTGCGGCGTTTCGGTTGGCGGCCGTGCCCATGCAGTTCTACGCACCCGACGTCTACGAGGGCACGAGTCCCTCGAACGCCGCCCTGCTCTCCACGCTGCCCAAGGTCGCCGGCATCGTGGTGCTTGTGCGTGTGCTGGCACTGGCGATCCTTCCGGCGGACGCCGGCGACGCCGGAGTGGGCGGGGCCGCGACGGCCCATCTCGCGCTCTTCTGGCCACTGGCCGCCACGCTGGCAGCCGTGACGATGACCGTGGGCAACGTGATGGCGCTCACGCAGCGCAACCTCCGCCGCCTGTTGGCCTGTTCCTCGATCGCCCACGCCGGATACCTGCTGGTGGGCATCGCCACCGCAGCGGCGGCCGCTTCCGCCCGCGCTGGGAGCCATGGGCCCGACGCGGCCGACACGTCGTGGACTCTCGGCCTCGGCGGCTTGAGCGCCACCCTCTTCTATCTGGCCACCTACGCTCTCGCGACCGCCGGCGTCTTCGCGGCGATCACCTATCTTGGCCATCGCTGGCCCGAGTGGACGGCCGGCAGCGGCCCGCGGCCGCCGCGGGAGGAGATCGCCACGGTCGACGACCTGGATGGGCTCTCCTCGACGAATCCGGTGGCCGCCTTCGCGATCGCGCTGTTTCTGCTGAGCCTTGCCGGCATCCCGCCGCTGCCGGGCTTCTGGGGCAAGCTCTCGTTGGCCACCTCGGCCCTCGAGGTCGACTGGAACGCGGCGATCACTCTGGGGAGCCGCCGCGCCTGGTTCGTTTCGCTGGCCGTGATTCTGGTGCTCAACGCGGCGATCGCCGCGGCCTACTACCTGCGGATCATCGCCGCGATGTATTTCCGCACCGCCAAGCGGGGCGTGCAGGCCGATGGCGGACTCGCGGCCGGCGTCGCGATGCTCGTCTGCACGGCGCTGGTGCTGATGGTCACGGTCCAGCCCCGCGGGCTGTTCGTCTCATCGTCCCGCGCCGGCAACGTGATCGAAAAGACCCAGCCGTAACAGTTGGGCCCCCACCCTCCCGCAGGACACACGCACCCAGCATGACCAACCACCCCACCACCGTTGATTCCACAGGTGTCACGGCCGTGCTCGCCGACATCGCCGACCCGGAGACGGGCAGACCACTCGTTGAGATGGGGCAGGTGCGGTCGGTTGAGGCCTCGCCCTCATCGATCGCGGTGCAGGTCGGCCTCACCTCGCATGCGGCGATCCTCTGGAGCCAGACACGGGGTCGGATCGAGGAACTGCTGCGGACCCGCTTTCCCGCCGTGCCCAGGGTTTCCGTGGAGATCGTCCCGCACGACAGGCCGCCTGCGAAAATCGGGCAGATCGGCCTCGAGGCGAAGAGCGTGATCGCGGTCGGCTCGGGCAAGGGCGGCGTGGGCAAGAGCACGATCGCCGCCTCGATCGCCATCGGCCTGGCGCGGGCCGGCAGCCGCGTCGGCCTGCTCGACGCCGACGTCTATGGCCCGAGTGTGCCACACCTGCTCGGTCTCTCCGGCCGGCCGCAGATCGACGCTGGCAAGATCGTTCCGATGTTTCTACCGGTGGGCCCGCATCCGATGCCGGTGATGTCGATGGGGTTTCTCGTGCCGCCCGGCGAAGCAGTGGTCTGGCGGGGACCGATGCTGCACGGCGCGATCACACAGATGCTCCGCGACACATTGTGGGGACCGCTCGACTATCTGATCATCGACATGCCGCCGGGCACGGGCGACATCGCGCTGACGCTCTCGCAGGTGCTTCCGCTCACCGGCGCCGTCGTCGTCTGCACGCCGCAGGACGTGGCCCTTCTCGACGCCACGAAGGCGATCGCGATGTTTCGCAAGGTGAACATTCCCCTGCTCGGCATGGTGGAGAACATGAGCTTCTTCATCTGCCCCGACACGCAGAAGCGGTATGACATCTTCGGCACCGGCGGTGCCATGCGAACGGCCAAGGAACTCGATATTCCGTTCCTCGGCGAGGTGCCGCTCCAGATTCCGATCCGGGAGCACGGCGACGCCGGCCGCACGGCGGCCAACTACGACGATCCGGCCGCCCGCCCCTATCTCGAGGCGATCTGCACGCGTCTCGTGGGCAACCTCGCCGCGGCCCACGCCTCCCGACCCCCGATGCCCTCGCTGCCGGTGCTGTAAGGGCCACGGTTCGCGAGACGCATACCGCTCCAGAGTTAGGCCCGGAGGGCCGGGTCAGCACCAGCGGGCGGAGGCCCGCCAAGCGAAAATGGCAGGATGCCATGTTTCGCGTGTATACAGTTCGGGGCTGCCCATGCCCCGTCGCCGGACTTTCGCTACGGCATCCTGCCTTCGCTCACTCGATGCTGACTGCGCTTCGGCATCCTGCCTGCGCTGGTCAGCAACGCCGGCTCTCGGGACATGGGCAGCCCCTCACGGATGCATCCGGGCGGAGAGCCCGGAACAAAAACGGGACGTTAATACAACGACAGCGTGCCACCGCTTCGCAGCGGCAGCACCGGCTGCTTCGTGAATCGCATCACGCCGCCGAGCGAGCGCACCTCCGCGGCTTTCGTGCCGATCCTCAGCCAGTCGGTTGCGGAAGACCTGACGGGCGACTCCACGGCTGACAATCCCCACGCCTCGCAGGCCATGTGCCAGAGATCGTCGAGGTGGCGACGGCGAATATGCAACGTGTCGAAGCCATACCAGTGAGCCGGCTGTTCAATGATGTGGCCGCCGAAGTCTCCCGCGATCGTCTGTAGGTCGGCATCGAGCCGGGTGGCTGCCTCTTTGAGGCCGGCGAGTGAGAGGCGACAGCCCGGCACGAAGAATGTCCGCAGAGCGCGGTAGCGGACGGCTCCGACAGTGGCGATACCGGCCATCGGCAGCCGGGTAATCGCGATCGTCGCGCCACGATCGGCAAGCCGCCAAATGCTCTCGCGCACCCACGACGCAACCTGTTCGGCGGTGAGTCCATAGAGCAATTCGTTGCCGACGTCGGTGACGAGCGCGAGTGGAGCCGCGCCGCCCTGGCGGTCGAGGCCCCGCCAGAGGCCACTCCCGAGGATCGACGGCAGCCGCCGCGCCGCCACGCGGGTGTTCACTCCGTAGCCGCGGCCGTGACCGGCAGCCACGAACAGGTCGGCCCCCGGCGACCGCGATTCCACCGCCGCCACGAGCCGGGAGAGCCCCCGCGACACATTGCTCGCCCCGAGCACCACCACACGAGGACGCGGAAAACGAGTCATACGGATTCTCCCTGAAGCTCAAGCAAAGACTTTCCTGCTTTGCCAATGAACGGGAGGGGTTGCCCATGCCCCGAGAGCCGGCGTTGCTGACCAGCGCAGGCAGGATGCCGGAGCGCAGTCAGCATCGAGTGAGCGCAGGGCAGGATGCCCGAAGCGAACGTCCGGCGACGGGGCGTGGGCAACCCCGGGCCACGCGGCGACTCGAGCCGCATCAGTTCCAACGCTGCCAAGGCGTGTTATCCGAGAGGCTCTGGAAGCAGGAGACGGTGAGCATGGCGAACATGATGCCCAGGTAGGGCTCGTTGTGCGTGTAGCCCCACCAGGCGACCATGCCCCCTGCCACCACGCCGACGACTGCGGCAATCCGCACGGCATCGGCCACGCCGAGGCTGAGCAGTCCCTCTCGCACGATCTGACCGCCATCGAGCGGCGGCACAGGCACGAGATTCAAGAGCGGCCAGAAGATGTTGACCTGGAGAAGGAAGTACACAAGCGCAAACAGGAAGCGGGAGCCGATGTCGGCACCTTCATAGAGGCCCAGCGCCGCCCCCACACTCGGCACCGGAAACGGCACCGCGTAACCGCCGACCTTGAGCATCGCAACGATCACCGCTGCGAGAGCCAGTTGCGCCAGCGGCCCGGCCGCCGAGATGATCAGCCGCTGCGAGGGCCGACGGGCACCGCGGCTCCAGGCGTCGGGAATCGCCAGGCCACCGAGGTGATAGAGCACCACGTGCGCCGACTGGCCAAACCAGCGATAGGCCAACGCATGCCCCATCTCGTGCACGAGCAGCGAGAAGAGCACCGCGGCCAGCCAGATCACCAGATACTGCAGCAACTGTCGCTGGTCGCCACGGGCGAACGACAGGCAGATGCCCCAGCCCAGCAGCGCCGCGCCCACCCAGAACCAGCCCGACACGCGCACGGGAATCCCGAACAGCGAGAACTGCAGGTCAACGGGCGTCGGCTGGGGGGCGGCGAGAAACATGACGGCATTATGCCGCATGAGCCGACGGCCGGCAGGGGGTCGAGCCGGTCACCGGGCCCGAGGCCCCGGAATAATGCCATCCACCCCGCAGCCCGGCCCGACCGTGCGAGGCGACGGCGAGCACGGCGTCAGCCGCCCGCTCGGCGGAACCACCATGGGACACGCGATCAGCCACGGCATCGAGCCGAGCGATCACAGCCTCCCGCGTCGCCGGCTGCGTGAGCCATTCCACGACGTGCCTGGCCATGTGGTCCGCCGGATCCTGCACTGCCAGATACTCCGGAAAGATCTCCTCGGAGTCGGCGGGGACGACCTCGCGCGGAGCCCGCCACTCCCGCCGCGTGGGCCCGATCGGCTCCCGGACCGCCAGCAGATTGACCAGCGTGATATGCCTGGCGTGACGGAACCAGCTCTGCACCACGTGGGCGAAACCGCTGATCCGATAAACGATCACGGTCGGTACCCGCGCGGCGAGCAGTTCGAGCGACACCGATCCGCTCACCGCGATCGCACAGGTCGCCTCGCGCATCAGGCTCCGCGTGCGGCCAGTCTCCACGCGGAGGTCGAGGCCGGTGAGGGTGGAGCCAAGGGCGTGAATCGTCTGCTGCACCCGCCCGGCATGCTTGTCGTTGAGCGCGCCGACAACGAAACGGGCGTCGGGCACCCGTTGGGCTGTTTCCACGGCGGCCCGTAAAATCGAGCCGAGGTTGGCCTCGATCTCCTGGCCACGCGACCCGGGCAGCAAGAGCACGACGGGGCGTTGGCGGCGATCCGCCGTCTGGTCGCTGGATGCAGATGATGCGCCGTGGGGATCGTTCGCTGCAGACTGTGCGGCGTGGAGTTCGTCGAAGAACGGGTGGCCGACGAGCGTGCTCGACATGCCCTGCGCCACGAACCAGTCGTGCTCGAAGGGGAGCGCGGAGAGCACATGGTCGACAAGCCGCCGCATCTTGTGGATCCGCCAGCTGCCCCAGGCCCAGATCTGAGGCGGGCAGTAGAAGACCACGGGGATGCCGTGCCGCTTGGCACGCCAGGCCAGCCACCAGTGGAAGCCTGGGAAATCGACGAGCACACAGACGTCGGGGCGGTCGTCGAGAAAGCTCCGTTCGGCACGGCGGGCGAGGTCGACGAAGCGGTGGAGGTTGAGGATCACACGGAGAAACCACATCACCGCCAGCTGCGTCAGGTCGGCGATGAGCAGGCATCCCTCGGCAGTCATGCACGGCCCCCCGAGGCCGACGCACTCGACGTCGGGCTGTCGGGCCTTGATCGCCCGCACGAGCGCCGCGGCATGATGGTCGCCGGAGGGTTCACCTGCTGAGAGGAACACACGCATGAACGAAAAAACTCCGCACCGAAGGGTATGCCCACTTCGGTGCGGAGTATTCCATCAAGCCGGACAATGACCTAGGCCAGTTCCGAGCCTGCAAATGCGGCGAAAACGAAACGAAACTGAGGCGAGACTCGAGTCGGCCCTACTTGGCCGCGGGGGCGAAGCCCTTCTCGACGTTGCCAAACACCATGGTGACCTGCTCGTCGGCGCTGGCCTTCTCAACCTTGCCCTTGCAGTTGTTGCAGCAGAAGCCGACTTCCGTACCGCCGATGTCGAGCTGCGTGCCTTCCTTCACGGCGCCGCCGCTGAAGGGGCAGCCCTTCTGCACGAGCTGACCGGTGGAGACCATCTGCTGGTGGGCCTTGGCGGCAAACTTGGAGGAATCGCCCTTGAAGGCGGTCTCACAGTTGCCGCAGCAGAAATAGACCTTGCCGCCGGCGAAGTCGGTGGCCTTCTCGGGGTTGCAGCCCTTGCCCGACACCGGGCACTTCGCGTCCTTCGGCTCCTTCGGAGCAGCCGACACGAGAGCGGCCGAGCAGACCATCACCGCGACGAACGTCACCAGACCCATCATTCGGAAAGACTTCATGGCACATGCCTCCAAGACTGTTTTGAAAACCCGCAACGGACATCCGTGCGATCCGAGGAGCATACGGCCTGAACGACGCCCTTCGCAATGTTTCATTTTTACTGCAAAAAGCCCGCTCTCCATCCAAGCCCGCAGCGCAAGCAAGGGAATGCGTCACCGGTGCCGGGGCTCCGGCAGCCCGAGGGCGACGGCCGCGCCGGCGGCGATCACCGCCGCGCCCGCCATGAAGACGGGCCGGAAGCCCAACTGGTCGACCGCCATGCCCACCAGTGGCGAGACCACAAACGGCAGGGCCAAGCTCGCGCCGACGATGCTCACATACCGCGGATGATCCGCCGCTGCCGGGGCAAGCTCGAGCGAGTAGTTGGTGAAGATCTTCAGCGAAATCGGATTGAGCCCCAGCGGCACATAGACGATCCAGAACCATTCGACGGCGTGCTCATGTGGCACGAGCGAGAGCAGCGTCACGACCAGCGGCGTGAGCGAGGAGAGCGCCACCAGCCAGACGAGTACGATCCGCGTGCCGCGACGGTCGGCGAACGGCCCCGCCACCAGGCTCACGACGCCTGTGGCGGCATTCTGCACGATGACCCAGGTCAACAGGCTGGCGGTGTGGCTGCCGAGCCGATCCCGCGCAAAGGCCTGATAGTGGGGAAACAGCATGAGCACGGCGGAGAAGCAGGCCGCCACGACGCACAGCCGCACGAGTGGCCGGTCGCCACGGAGCGTCTGCCGCCACGACGCGATGCCCCCGGCAGCATGCTCGATCAGGCTGCCGACGATGCCCCGCGGACGACCGGAGCTGATTGCCGCGGGCGGCGGGGTGTCTGCCGGCTCATCAAGAAACACCGGTGCGAGCGCGGCCAACGCGAAGAACGCTCCCGTCGCGGCGAAGATTTTCGGGAAGCCGTCAGGCTCCGCCAGCCACGGGCCCAGGAGCAGGGCCGCGGCGACGATGGCCAGCACACTGCCCACGGCCACGCTCACCACCATCGCGCGGCCACGGTGCCCGGGCGAGATGAGCTTGCCCTGCAGGGCGGCGAGCACCAACTGATTCAGTCCATTCGCCGCCGAGAAGAGGGCGTAGAGCACGAGGAACAACACCGCCAACAGATCGGGCCGCGTGGCCGCCAGCGCAGGCCAAGCAGCGGCGAGCAGGCCGAAGCAGGCCGCCATCGCCAGGCTCGTCAGCACGAGCGACCATTTCTTGCGGGGCACACGGGCGAGCGGCCCCGCAGCGAGCAGCGGCGGCACACTCTGGCCGCCGCGGTTGAGCACCGGAAGCAGGCCTCGCAAGAATCCCGAATCGACCACCGCGTCGAGCACCGCCGGCATGATGATCGTCTCAGTCTTGAAGATCCAGCCGACGCGGACGACCACCTGGTAGAGCTCCATCCAGAGCGTATTACGAGCCTCACGACCCGTCTCGTCGGCGGCCGCCGCCGGCCGGCGGTGCCGCTCGTTGCGTCGGTCTGTCATGGGGGTACGATCTGGGTGTTGGAGGCGGAGCCGGATGCCGGCGGTTCCGCGGATGAGGCCGCCGGCAGCATGAGGGTTTCCTCCGATGTCGTCCATTGCCACGAGCCTGTTGCCCGCCGTCGCGTTCCTGGTCGCATTCCTGGTCGCGGTGCTGGGGCCCGCACTCCCCGGCATGCCCCCCGCCGCGTCCGCGGCTGAGCCGACAGGCCAGTTCGTCTGGTTCGGCACCTACACAGGCGGCCCCGCCAACAGCGAGGGGATCTATGTGTCGCAATTCGATGCCACCACCGGAAAGCTCACTGCACCGGTACTGGCCACAGCGGCGAAGAACCCGTCCTTCCTCGCGCTCCATCCGACGCTGCCGGTCATGTACGCCGTCTCGGAGGTGGCCGATGCGAATGGCAAGCCGACCGGTGCGGTGCTCTCGCTCGCGATCGACGAGGCCACCGGCACACTCACAAGCAAGAATCATCAATCGTCCGGCGGCGGCGGCCCGTGCCATGTGTCGGTCGACCGCACGGGCAAAGTCGCGCTGGCTGCCAACTACGGCGGCGGCAGCGTGATCTGCTTCCGGCTCACTGCCGACGGCAGCCTCGAGCCGGTCGTGGCGGGTACGCCCGGCGGTTTCATCCAGCACGAGGGCAAGGGCCCCAATCCGCAGCGGCAGGAGAAACCGCACGGTCATTCCATCTACCCCACGGCTGACGGTCGGTTCGCAGTCTCCTGCGACCTGGGAGCCGACAGGGTGTTCGTGCACGCTCTCGACGTCGACAAGGCCACGCTCGCGTCCCACGGCTTCGGCCGCGGCACGCCCGGCGCGGGCCCGCGACACTTCGCCTTTCATCCGGGCGGGAAGTACGGCTACGCGGTCAACGAACTCGACCTCACCGTCACGGCCTTCGCCTTCGATCCGCAGGCGGGCATGCTCGCGCCGATTCAGACGCTCTCGACGCTCCCCGCCGACGTCACCGACACGAAGGGCTTTTCGACTGCCGAGATCGTCGCACATCCCGGCGGCAGGTTTCTCTACGCCTCGAACCGGGGCCACGACTCGATCGCGGTGTATGCGGTCGACCAGGCCACCGGACGGCTCACGTTCTTGGACGCCGAACCGATCCGGGGCAAAACCCCCCGCAACTTCGTGATTGATCCGACCGGGAAATTCCTGCTGGCCGCCGGGCAAAACTCCCATACGGTGACGGTCTTCGCGATCGACGGCGAAACTGGCAGACTATCTTTCACGGGCCAGTCGCTCGACGTGCCGTCTCCCGTCTGCATCCGTTTCCGTCATCCACGCTGAACACCATGACGATCTGCCTGCTGAAATCGAAGATCCACCGCGCGACGGTCACGGGAGCGTCGGTGGACTATGAAGGAAGTCTGACGATCGCGGCCGATCTGGCCGAGCGGGTCGGGCTGCGGCCTTACGAAAAGATTCTCGTGGGCAACCTCGCCAACGGCGAGCGGTTCGAGACCTACGTGATCTATGGGAAGTCTGGTTCAGGAGCGATCGAACTCAACGGCGCCACCGCGCACCTCGGAGCGCCCGGCGACCGGCTCACGATCATGTCGTATGCATGGCTCGACGAGCAGGAGGTCGCCACGCACAAGCCGTCCGTGATCCTCCTCGACGGCCGTAATCACGTCGTGCGTTAGGACTGGTTGTCAAAAGGCACGCGTAGTGGCGTTCACGGCCCATATCCCCCGGCTCACGCCGGGGGCTTGTATGCGGTCATAAAAGCCCTGAGCGTAAGCGACGGGATCACCCCGGCTACCATCACTGTGCGGTCTGCGACTCCAGCAACAATTCCAGATAGCTGCGTCGCTCTGGATTTTCGCAGCCGAGTTCGCGGGCCAACGACTCGAGGCAGGCCCGCGCCTGCGGCACCTCCGCCTCGCTGGCCTGGAGTTCGAGTTCGAGATACTCGCCGACCCCGGCCACGCTGTCGAGGGCCACGTCGACCTCCATGCCCTGCCAGTGCACGCGGGCCGGTTGCCGCCGCTTGGCCACCGTCGCGACGGGGCGGAATCCGAGCGCCTCGAGCAGCTCCGTCCAGTGCGCGATCGTGCTCGCCGCCGGAGATGCCGCGTCGCCGCCCTCCGCCGGCCCCACGGAGAGCGGCAGTTCGATCTCGCGACGGGTCTTGGTAGCCGCGTCGATCCGCGGCCCCTTCCAGGTGATCGCGACGCCGTCGCCATCGTGCCGCAGTCGCAACGCCTCGTCCGTGCGGGCAAAATCGCGGCAGGGATGGTTGAAATACCGGTCGACCTGATCGACCGGTGCGTACAATTTCCCCGCCAGCGCGGCCAAGCGCTGCGCAAAAGCCCGCGGGTCGGCCACAGGAAATTTCAGTTCGACTTCATACATGCATCATTCCTTCCGCCTCACCTGACACGAATGGGCCTGACACGAGGATCCGATCACAAGAGGCCCCGCCGATGATACCCAGCTACCGCCGTCTCTCCGCCGTTGTGACAGCCATCCTGCTGTGCGGCGGTTGGGTGCCTTTCCTCGCAGGCTGCGAGAACTCCGCGTCGGTGCATCCGGCCGTTGGCAGGACCGTGGGCAATCTGCCACTTGAGTCGCTGGCTGATCCCACGCGCCGGCCGCCGACCTTCGTAGGCCGCGTGACGCTCCTCAATTTCTGGGGCACGTGGTGCCCCCCCCTGCCGCCGCGAACTCCCGGGGCTCGTGCGGCTGGCCGACCGGCTGCGGAGCAATTCTGGCTTCCAACTCGTGGCCATCTCCTGCGGAGGGCGGGCTCCGGAGGACATGCCCGCGCTGACGAAATCCACAAACGCTTTTTTGCAAGAGGCCGTGAGCCCCTCGCAGCGGTCCGCGATCGAGCCCTGGGCCGATCCCGATGGCCGCACGCGGATGATCTTCTCAGCGTCATTCGGCTTCGAAGCTTTCCCCACGACTTATCTCATCGGCCCCGATGCCAAGGTGCGGCAGGTATGGGTGGGCTACCGCTCCCGCGACGAGGCCGACATCGCCGGCGCGATCGTCGCTGCGCTTAAGGAAGTGCCTGCAGCTGCTTCAGCCGATCGATGATCGCCGCCGCAGCAGCAGCGGGGTCGCGGGCTCCCGTCACGGCCGCGGCCACCGCCACCCGCGTGATGCCAAGCGCCGCCAGGTCGTCGAGCCGGTCGAGCGTCACACCGCCGATGGCGAAGGCGGGCAGGCTGATCTCGCGCGACACGGTTCGTAGAAATTCAGCCGCCGCGAACTCGCCGAACGATTTCGTTGACGAGGGAAAGCAGGGGCCGATGCCGAGATAGTCGGCCCCATCGGCTGCGGCGGCGCGGGCCTCGGCGATGGTGTGGGCCGTGCGTCCCACGAGCGACTGCGGTCCGAGCACCCGCCGCGCCAGCATCGTGGGCAGGTCATCGGCCCCGGTGTGGCCGCCATCGGCCCCCACCGCCGCGGCGACGTCGACCCGGTCGTTCACAACCACGAACGCCGGCTCAGCGGGGGCACGCCGCCTGGCGATCGCGATCGCGTGTTCCACCCGCTCGACAAGCGCGGGCGTGTGCAACGCCTTGTCGCGAATCTGCAGCATCCGCACGCCCGCCTCGACGAGCGACGACACGAGCCGATCGAAGGCGGCCAGATCGGCCTGCGCATCGATCAGCACGCAAAGAGTGACGTCTAAAAGCCGCTCCCGTGCCCGCGCCGTAGCCAGGGCCCCACGCTCAAGCGCGTAGAGCCGGTAGCGGAGCTGCTCGAAGCCCGCCGCAGCATCGGGCGCGACCACGGCCACACATTCCGTCAGGCTGCGGAGCGCCTGTGAGGCCCGTGCCGCATTGGCCGCGATCAGATCGGCCGGCGACACCCGCCGCAGGGAGACCGGCGGCTCCACCCCGATCCCCACGTCGCCCGCCACGTCTCGCAGGGCCACTCGTTGCGGCAGGGGACCTTGGGCGAGGAGCGTCGCCAGGGTGTGCCGCAGGTCCTTGGCAAGAGCGGTCAACTGGGCATCGTCAAGCACGAACCGGACCACGTCCTCGACCACCCGGAGGGCCTCACCGGCACGGTTCGCCGAGGCATCGATGGCCCGCCAAACACCCGCCGTGGCCCTGAATGGCTCGAAATCGCTGGTTTTCATCCCTCTGTTGTACCCCCACGGATGCCTTGGAGAAATCGGCGGGCGTCGCTATCTACTCCGCATGGGATTCGCACGCTACCTGACGCTCGTCTGGCCGGGAATGCCGTGGCTGTGGCTGCGTGGCAGCTTCGCCGGGCTCGTGCTCGCGCTCGCCTTCGCCCTGGCCGTCGACGTGGCCGTGTTCACGACCTGGATCTGGTCAGAACTGGTCGACTTCCGGCTGTCGCTGGCCCTCTGGACGGGCACCGCCGTGGTCTGGCTGATCGCCACGGTGTCGGCCCTGACCGGCTTTCCGCCCCCCATTCCGCACGGTCGTGACGCGGCCACAGACGCCCTGTTCGTGAAGGCCCGCGATGCCTACCTCGCCCGCGACTGGCTCGCCGCTGAAACCAAGCTCCGGGCGCTGCTCGACCTGTCGCCCACCGACGGCGAGGCGCAGCTGCTGCTGGGCACGCTGTTGCGGAGGGTCGGCCGGCTGGACGAGGCTGCAGCGGCGCTCGAGACGCTGTCGCGGAGCGACACGGGGGCACCGTGGCTGCCGACGATCACCAGGGAACTCGAGCGGATTACCAGCGCCCGCCGGCCGGCAGCCGCCGGGGATCTGGCCAGCCTGCCCATGACAAGCGACGATGTCAGCCCGGCCCGAGATGCGGTGGCCCAGGACAGGGCTGCGTAAAAGTGGCGTGAAACGGCTGTTTTTGCCGGCAGTGCATACGCGCCACAGACATTCGCGGCGGACCATCCTATAAATCCCTAGTCGTCAAATCCCCGAGCGTCACATCTCGGGGCGTCGCAAGCCCGGCCGGAATCCGCAGCCAGACCGGTCTGGCAGTGCTGGAAAAAGCGACTCCGTTTGGCGTACGGTTTGCATAGACTATTGCAGGGAAGCGCTGAGGCGGCGGCAGACTGCCGCATTGGCATCCTCCGGCGGCTAACCTGCCGGGAAGAGTGCAATTGGGAATGATGGGCCGACTCACGAAGGGACCTTATTCATGTACGAGCGTTTCACCGACCGTGCTCGCAAAGTGATGCAGCTGGCCAACCAAGAGGCCCAGCGGTTCAACCACGAATATATTGGCACTGAGCACGTTCTCCTCGGCCTCATCAAGGAGGGGAGCGGTGTCGCCGCCAACGTTCTGAAAAACCTCGACATCGACCTGCGGAAGATCCGCATGGAGGTCGAAAAGCTTGTGCAGAGCGGCCCAGACATGGTCACGATGGGCAAACTCCCGCAGACGCCCCGGGCCAAGAAGGTGATCGAGTATTCGATGGAGGAGGCCCGCAACCTCAACCACAACTACGTCGGCACCGAGCACATCCTGCTGGGCCTGCTGCGCGAGCAGGAAGGGGTGGCCGCCCAGGTGCTCATGAACCTCGGCCTGAAGCTGGAGGACGTCCGTGAGGAGGTGCTCAACCTGCTCGGCCACGGCATGGAAGAAGGGGGCGAGCGGGCCGGCATGGGTGGCGGTCGGCAGCCGGCCGGCGCCGGTGGTGGCGGCGGCGAGGCCACCACGAAGGGGGGAAAGAGCAAGACCCCGGCCCTCGACAGCTTTGGCCGCGATCTCACGGAACTCGCCAAGCAGGGCAAACTCGACCCGGTGATCGGCCGCGAAAAGGAGATCGAACGCGCGATCCAGATCCTCTGCCGCCGCACGAAGAACAACCCCGTGCTCCTCGGCGAAGCCGGCGTGGGCAAGACGGCGATTGTCGAGGGCTTCGCCCAGAGGGTGGTCGATGGCAACGTGCCCGAACTGCTCGCCGACCGGCGGATCGTGGTGCTTGACCTCGCCATGATGGTGGCCGGCACGAAGTACCGCGGCCAGTTCGAGGAGCGGATCAAGGCGGTGATGAACGAGGTCCGCCGCGCCAAGAACACGATCCTGTTCATCGACGAATTGCATACGCTCGTCGGGGCCGGCGGCGCTGAGGGAGCGATCGACGCCTCCAATGTGCTGAAGCCGGCTCTGGCCCGCGGCGAGATCCAGTGCATCGGCGCCACCACGCTCGATGAATACCGCAAATACATCGAAAAAGATTCGGCGCTCGACCGCCGCTTCCAGATCGTGATGGTGGAGCCCGCGAGCAAGACCGAGGCGGTGGAGATCCTGAAGGGCCTCCGCGACCGCTATGAGACCCACCACCGTGTGAGCATCACCGATGCGGCGCTCGAGGCGGCCGTCGACCTCTCCAGCCGCTACATCATGGGTCGCTGCCTCCCCGACAAGGCGATCGACGTGATCGACGAGGCGGGCGCCCGCGTCCGGCTCAAGGCGATGACCAAGCCGCCGGATCTCAAGGAGATCGACGAGGAGGTCGAGAAGCTCAACAAGGAGAAGGAGGAGGCGGTCGCCAATCAGGATTTCGAGAAGGCGGCGGCGCTCCGTGACCAGGCCGACAAGCTCAAGAAGAAGAAGCAGACGATGACCCGCGACTGGCGGGACAAGAGCCGCGAGGCCGACGGCGTCGTCGACGAGGAGGTCGTGGCCGAGGTCGTCTCGAAGATGACCGGCATCCCGCTCACGCGGATGTCGACCGAGGACCAGGCCCGGCTGATGGGCATGGAAGGCGAACTCCACAAGCGAGTCATTGGCCAGGAGGCCGCGATCAAGAGTGTGTCGAAGGCGGTCCGCCGGAGCCGCTCCGGGCTCAAGGACCCGAAGCGGCCGATCGGCTCGTTCGTGTTCGCCGGGCCGACGGGCGTGGGTAAGACATTGCTCGCCAAGGCACTCGCGCAGTTCATGTTCGGTGATGCCGACGCGCTCATTCAGATCGACATGAGCGAATACATGGAGAAGCACAACGTCAGTCGGCTGATCGGCGCGCCGCCGGGCTACGTCGGCTTCGAGGAGGGCGGCCAGCTCACCGAGAAGATCCGTCGTCGTCCCTACGCCGTGGTCCTGCTCGACGAGATCGAGAAGGCCCATCCCGACGTCTTCAACATGCTCCTGCAGGTGATGGAAGAGGGCCGGCTGACCGACTCATTTGGCCGCAACGTCGACTTCCGCAACACGATCGTCATCATGACGACCAACGCCGGCGCTGAGGCGATCAAGAACGAGGCGGCGTTCGGCTTCCAGAAGCCCGACGACGACGCCAGCTACGACGGCATGAAGGGCCGCGTGAACGAGCGGATCGAGCGGGTCTTCCGGCCGGAGTTCCTGAACCGTCTCGACGACGTGATCGTGTTCCACCACCTCACTATCGAAGACCTCAAGCAGGTGATCGACATCGAGCTGGCGAAGGTTCGCGAGCGGCTCGCCGAGCGTGGCCTCAAGCTGGAGCTGACCGAAGAGGCGAAGAAGTTCCTGATCAAGAAGGGCTCCGACACCGACTTCGGCGCCCGCCCGCTGCGGAGGGCGCTCGAGAACTTTATCGAGGACCCGGTCTCGGAGGAGCTGCTCAAGGGCGAATTCGAGGGCAAGGACCTGATCCAGGTCGACTGCATCGAGGTGGCCGGTAAGAAGCAGCTCTCGTTCAAGGGGGTCACGACGGCCGAGCCGGTCGCCGTGGCACCTGCCGAGGGACAGCACGACAGCCCGGCGGCAGGGTAGCTCGACAGGCCCATGGGTGCACCGGGACGGACATGAACTACTCCGGGTGCTGGAACGGCATCGCGATCGTCGGTGGTGCCATCCTTGTGGCGCTGGCCGTCGTCGCATTGGCGCGGCGGTTGTTTTCTCACGAAGAGCTGCGGCAGGGGCACGATGCCACCGGCAACCTGCTGGCGGTCGTGGGCACGCTCTACGCCGTGCTCCTCGGGCTCGTCGTCGTCGACGCCATGGGCCGCTTCGAGCAGGCGATGGAGGTCGTGCAGCTGGAATCGAACTGCCTGGCCGACGTCTATCTGCTGGCGGCGCGACTGCCGGAGCCGCAGCGAGCCCGAGTCCAGAAACTCTGTCGCGTCTATGCAGAGCAGGTCGTGACGCTCGAATGGCCCGCCATGGAGCGGGCCCAGATGAATACAGACGCCCGCCGGACGGCCTTGGCCCTCGCCCAGTCGCTCAACGACTTCGAACCTCAGACCGAGGCACACAAGACGGTCTATCCCTTCATGCTGGAGAAGATCAGCGAACTCTGGGACATGCGCCGCGATCGGGGCGGCACAGCGCTGTATGGCATTCCGGCGGTCGAATGGGTGTCGCTTATTCTGGGTGCTGTCGTGACGATCTTCTTCGCGGGTCTGTTCAGCGTCGGCAATGCCCGTCTTCAGATGGTTGTCACCACCCTGACCGCACTCGTGATCGGCCTCAACCTCTACCTTGTGTGCCTCTTCGGCTACCCCTTCGCGGGTGAACTCTCGGTGTCGAGCCGCCCGTTCGACGTCGATATCGACGTCTTCCGAGGCTTGTATGACGCCAGCCCAGCCCCCGAGGCCGAATCGCAGACCAGCCCCGAGGCTTCCCCAGGCCCGTGAACTGTTGAAACGGTGAAGCGGGGCGGCTTGGTGACGGGTGCATCCTTTCTCCCCCGGGCTTCCCAATCTGCCGCAGCGCCGCTTTTCCGGCACATCCGGCTCAAGTTGCCTGACCCGCACGGCCGAAACAACCGGCAGGGATCGCCGTGCACTGCCTGCGCACGAACTGCCTGCGCACCAATCGGAACCGGATCATGGCCCAGACTCCCGAGACACCAGAGCCCACAGCACCGGTCGATGCCGGCACCCCGCCGGGCGGTGCCGCGTCTGCACCGGGCGGCATCGGTGGCTGGTTTGCCACTCAGATTGCCAACCTCGGTGAATTCGCGATGGACCGCGTGGTTGCCATCGGCGACGTGGCGCTCTTCGCGCTCAAGACTGTCAGCTGGATCTTCGCCCGCCGCCAGCGGCGCGAGGTGCTGCTGCCGGCCTTCTACCAGATCGGCGTGATGTCACTGCCGGTGGTGGCATTGACCGGCCTCTTCATCGGCATGGTGCTGGCGGTGCAGAGCTACGCCCAGTTCAAGGCGATCGGGCTCGAGACGCGGCTGGGATCGGTGATCAACCTGTCGCTCGTCCGCGAACTGGGTCCGGTGCTGGCCGCCACCATGCTCGCCGGCCGGGTGGGAAGCGCCATGGCCGCCGAGCTTGGCACCATGCGGGTCACGGAACAGATCGATGCGCTGGAGTGCATGGGCGCCAATCCCATCTACTACCTCGTGGTACCGCGGTTCCTCGGCTGCCTCATTCTCATCCCCGCGTTGACCATCATGGCCGACTTCATGGGGGTGCTCGGTGGGTATCTCTACTCGCACCTGCTGCTTGGCATCGACTACCACCACTACTGGGAAAACTCCCGGGCCTACGTCGACGTCTTCGACTTCCTGATGGGCATCTTCAAGAGTTTCTTTTTCGGTGCCGCCATCGCACTGGTGAGCTGCCATCACGGCTTCCACTGCGGCCACGGCGCCGAGGGAGTGGGCAGGTCCGCAACCAACGCCTTCGTCCATTCGTTCGTGCTGATCCTCCTGCTCGATCTGTTCCTTGGGATCTGGCTCAACAACGTGCACGACTTCTTTCGCCCGGAGGGCCCGCGCCGGCTCCTGTAAGCCAGCATCGCCAGCCGCCACCACCCATGCCCGCCACCGCCCCACAGCCGACAGTCCGACGCGATCAGGCCGAGCCACCCGTGCTCCAGGTCGACGGGCTCTCCGTGCATTTCGGGCAGCAGCCGGTGCTGCGGGACATCTCGCTCGACATCCCCGCCGGCCAGACGCTCGTGGTGCTCGGCGAGAGCGGCTGCGGCAAGACGGTGCTCCTCAAGACGATGATCGGCCTTGTGCGGCCCTCCCGTGGGGAGGTGCGGTTCGAGGGACAGCCGCTCTCCAGCATGCGGGAACGAGACCTGGCCCACCTCCGCACCAAGTATGGGTTCGTCTTTCAGGGTGCCGCCCTCTTCGACAGCATGACGATCGCCGACAACATCGCCTTCCCGCTCCGCGAACACACCCGCATCTCGGCTGCGGATGCCCGTGACATCGTGGCCTCGCTCATCGACGAGGTCGGCCTGCCGAGGACCGTGCTCGACAAGAAGCCGGTGGAGATCTCCGGCGGCATGCGCAAACGCGCCGGCCTCGCCCGGGCCATCGCGCTCGACCCGCTGCTGATTCTTTACGACGAGCCCACGACCGGCCTCGACCCGATCATGACCGATGTCATCAACGAATTGATCCTGCGAGTGAAGGAGCGGCCCCGCGTGACGAGCGTGGTGGTCACGCACGACATGAACACGGCCCGCAAGGTGGCCGACCGGATCATCATGCTCTATCCGCTGTTTCGCCTCGGGCTGGACGAATCGCAGATCGTCTTCTCAGGCACACCGGCCGACCTCGACCGCTCCCGCGACCCCCGCATCCGCCAGTTCGTCGAGGGGCGGGCGGGCAACCGGCTGACAGAGCTACAGGATGAGCAGACCCTGGAGGAGCATCCATGAACGACCGCGTGATGCAGTTTCGCGTCGGCGTGATGGTGCTGGCCACCGCCATCATCGCCGGCATCCTGATCGTGCTTTTCGGCGACCTGCCCTCGCTCGTGCAGGCCACGTATCCGATCAAGATCAGCTTCGCCGACGCCCGCGGCGTGGCCGGGGGCACACCCGTCCGCAAGAACGGCATCCTCGTGGGCCGCGTGACGAGCGTGATGCTCGACGAGCGCGGCGGCGTGAGTGTGGTCGCTGACATCGACTCCTACGTGCCGATCTACAGGGACGAGATACCCCGCATCTCCAGCACCATCCTCGGCGACTCCGAAATCCAACTGGTGCCGGGGCACATCGAGCCGCCGCGGAAGCGGCTGGAAAAGAACGAGGTGCTCGTGGGTGCCATCTCCCGAGATCCCATGGAGATGTTCACGACGCTCGAGCCGAAACTCGGCGGCGCCCTCGATTCGCTCGCCCAGGCCAGCGAATCGGTGCAGAAGCTCTCGATCAATATGGACCGGATGTTTATGGGCGGAGACGACCGCTTCGAGAAGCTGATGCGGAAGACGGAAGCCGCCCTCGACTCCTTCAACACCGCCATGAAGAACATCGACGACGTGATGGGCGATCCGGCGGCCCGCGAGGACATCAAGGACACGATCTCGTCCCTGCCCGAGGTGGTCGCCGACCTCCGCAAGACCGTGCAGGGCATCGGCACAACGGTCGACACGGCCGACCGCAATCTCCGTAATCTGGAGGGCCTGACCAGGCCACTCGGCGAACGCGGCGCCGCGATGGTCGCTCAAATCGACGTCACGATCGGTCGCCTCGACGCGACGCTCCAGCAGGCGGCGATGTTCACCAAGGCGTTGAACGAGTCGCAGGGCACCCTCGGCAAGCTCGTCCGCGACCCGCAGGTCTACAACGACTTGGCCCAGGCAGCCGCCAACGTCAACAAGCTCACGAAGGAACTGCGACCGATCGTCGACGACGTCCGCGTCTTCACCGACAAGATCGCCCGCCACCCCGAACAGCTGGGCGTCCGCGGCGCGATCGACCGCCGACCGGGATTAAAGTAGTGGGAGCGAGGCAAATCCCCCGGCTCACGCCGGGGGCTTGTATGGGAATCACGCCGTGCGTCGGTCTGAATAAAAGCCCTGAGCGTAAGCATAAAAGCCCTGAGCGTAAGCGACGGGATTTCCGCTTCCAGCGTCAGGCCCCCGCGGGCACCGTCGCGTTATTCTCGATGGTCCGCAGGTATTCGGCGATGTATTCGCCGTAGCGGGCCCGCACCTCGGCGGCCACGTGCTTGAAGCCCGGCACCCGACCGCGGCAGGTCGCCGCGCCGCAGGTGCACTGGCTGCCACCATGGTCGAGTTCATACTCGAACGTGTTGTAGTCGAAGCTGATCTCCTCGCCGGCCGCGATCGGCCGCAGCGCACGCACCTCGATCTCCCGGCTGGCCGGCCGGATCTGCACGCCACAGTTGGGTTCACAGCTGTGGTTCACGAGCACCATCACGCCATCGGGCAGGATGTGGGTGTCGACATCCACCTGCATCGAGTGACGCGACCGCCTGGGCGCCTGCTGGCCCCAGGCCTTGAGTACCGTCTCACCCGCGGCAATGCCGCGGACGGCCACGACCGACCGGCCGAGGCGGCCGTTCCGCACTTCCACCGGCTCGCTTGGCGCCGGCACGCGTTCGTCGGCATCCCGCACGATGAGCCCTGCCATCTGATCGAACAGCGTCTCGCGCACCCGGCTGCCGTAGCGTTCTGCCAGCCACGCCACTGTCTGGTCCACGGTGTCGGGCTGAAGCAGCACGAGATCGCCCAACTTCGCGGCGTCGAGCACCAGCGCCGCAGCCTCGCACCAGGTGCCTCCGGCCTGGATCGTCGTGGGACGATCCGCCCGCATGCCAGCCTCGATGCCCCGCGAGATCACCGCCGTGATCTCGCCTGGCTGGCGGCCACGGATATAGGCGTCTTCGTAGATCACGACGCGATCGAACGTGGTGGCGAGCAGTTTGCCCTGCTGGAACAGGTCCTCGTCGCGTCGGTCGCCTGCCGCAGAGTAGACGGCCGTCCTCCGGACATGGGGCAGCGTGCGGATCGTGGCGCAAATCTGTTCGAGTGACGGGACGTTGTGGCCGTAGTCGACGACGATCGACGCCCCCTCGAGGTCGAGCAGGTTGAAGCGGCCCGGCGACCCGCCCGAGCCCGACGAAAAGCTCTCCAGCCCCAGCCGCACCAGTTCCAGCGGCACGCCGAGCCGCCATGCCGCCGCGGCGGCTGCCAGCGCGTTTTCCACCTGGAACGCCACGAGTCCACGGTGCACCAGCGGCACGCGGTCGAGGTTTGCCAGCCGCGTCTCACGCGGACCGTCACAGAGCACGATCCAGCCGTCGCGGACCGTCGCCCCCAGCCCGCCCTGGGCGAGATGCTCAACCAGCACGGGATTCGCCGGATCGAGCGCGAAGTAGACGACCTGTCCCTTGCACCATTGCTGCATGTCGACCACCAACGGATCGGCGGCGTTGAGCACGGCCGAGCCGGTGCCGGGCCGCACCCCGGCGACGATCGCACCCTTCACCCAGGCGAGGCGTTCGGGCGTGTCGATCTCGCCGAGCCCGAGGTGATCGCCGGAGGCGATGTTGGTGACGACGGCCACGTCGCACGTATCGAAACCACAGCCCTCACGGAGAATGCCCCCGCGGGCCGTCTCCAGCACGGCTGTCGTGACCGACGGATTGGCCAGCACGCGGCGGGCGCTCGCCGGGCCGCTGCAGTCACCGCTGTCGATCTGCCGACCGCCCACCCAGATGCCCTCGGTGCAGGTCGTGCCCACGGTGGCGCCGCCCGCTGTCGCCAGGTGCGAGAGCAGCCGCACCACCGTGCTCTTGCCGTTGGTGCCGGTGACGGCCGCCACCGGAATCCGTCCGTTGTCATGTGGCGCGAACAGCGTGTCGACGATCGCCGCGCCCACGTTCCGTGGGCTCCCGACCGTCGGCTCCAGGTGCATCCGCAGTCCCGGACCGGCATTCACCTCGATCACCACGCCGCGCTGCGATTCAAGCGACTGGGTAATGTCGGCGGTGACGATGTCGATGCCCGCGACATCGAGGCCGATGATCCGCGCCGCTTCGACGGCGCGGGCGGCCACCTCGGGATGGATGATGTCGGTCACGTCTTCGCTCGTTCCGCCGGTGCTGAGGTTGGCGTTTTGACGCAGGAACACCGTGCGATCAACGGCGGGCACGCTCTCCGGAGTGAGCCCCTGATCTGTCAGCACGGCCAATGCCACCTCGTCGATCCGCACCGGGCTGAGCGCCCCGGCGTGATCACAGCAGCGGCGCGGGTCTTCATTGACGCGATCGACCAGTTGCTTCACGGTGGACTGGCCGTCGCCGATGACCGTTGGCGGATGACGCCGCGCGGCCGCCACGACCTTGCCACCCACCACGAGCACGCGGTAGTCAGCCCCCGTCACGAACCGCTCCACCACGACGGTCGATTCTTCCTCCCGCGCCACGTGCCAGGCCTTCTCCACCTCCTCGCGGGTGAAGAGATCAACCGACACGCCACGGCCCTGATTGCCGTAGCGGGGCTTCACCACCACTGGTGCGCCGATCTCCTCGGCCACACTCCACGCATCGGCAGCATCGCTCACCGGCCGCCCTTCCGGAACCGGGATGCCGGCCTCGGCCAGCAGCGTGCGGGTGAGTTCCTTGTCCTGAGCGATCGATTCGGCGACGGCGCCGGTGCGGTCCGTTTCCGCGGCGATGATCCGCCGTTGCTTGGCACCCTGGCCCAGGCGGACAAGCGACCCATCGGTGAGCCTCCGGGACGGAATCCCACGGGCCGCGGCCGCTTCCACGATCGATCGCGTGCTCGGCCCCAGTTGCACGTCGAGCAGGAGCTTCTTGAGCCGTTTCGTCTCCGCAGCGATGTCGAAGGGGGTGTCCTGAATGGCCGCGGTGATGAGCCGATGCGCCGTGTGCAGGCACTCGATCCCGAATGCCTCCTCCCTGTACTCGATCACCACCTTGTAGACGCCGCGGGTATTGGCCTCCCGCGCCCGGCCATAGCCCACGGGCGTGCCGGAGAGGGCCTGGAGTTCCAGCGTGACATGCTCGAGCACGTGGCCCATCCACGTGCCCGTCCGCAGCCGTTCGAAAAAGCCGCCCCGCTCACCGATCGAGCAGCGGTGCTCGATCATCGACGGCAGCCAGGCCATGATCCGGTCGTTGAAACCGGGCAGCGTGTTGGACGGAAAATCCTCGAGTTGCCCCAGATCGACCCAGGCTTCCAGGACCGGAAACGCGGCCCACTGGTTCGGACCGCGAAGAACCTTGAGCGATGTGATCTTCATCGTGAGCGAAGTGATCTCCATATCGATAGCTTGCATGCTCTCTAGCCCAATCGCAGACGCGTGCGCGGGCTCGGTTGGTGTGCTTTTCTTCCAGCCGCCGGACGTTCCGGGGGTTCTTTCGGGACAGAAGCAGCACGGATCACGGTGCAACCGGCAGGGCGCGTCGCCCAGACGGTCTGATGATGTGCGGGTTGTCGTTCATATGCCGACAGCAGCGCGACGCTCGTGGTGCGCGGTGTCAGGGCGGCCAGCAGTCCGGCGCCGCGGGAGAAGTGCCTCTGGCGAACACGAAGTTCGCAGGCAGGCAGATGAACGACTGGGGAGAAAATCTCCCGACCAACAACCGACAGGCCGAAGGGGCCATGGATTGGCTGATGTCCCAAGCCACGAGGCCGGATGCCACCGCCGCACGCCACACGGACGCGCGTTCGCTTGCGGTTCCCGTTCCTCGCAGCACCATGATTCCAACCAGAACGCCGCCCGGTTGTGCACCGTTTGGCAGTTCGTCGCGATCGAGCGGCCAGGCTTTTTTGTTTGCCTTGCACCACCTTCGCACGACGATGGCAAAAGTTTACGCTCTCGTGCAACGAGTGCGAGTCTTTTTCCAAAAAAACTGAAGGCATGCACGTCGCGTGCCGATCGCGCGACCAAATCAGACGGCCGCTACGACAGGTCCCACGGCCGGCCCTCATACCGGCCCCAATACCGGCAGGAGAACCTGACCGGCTACGAACCCGCTGAGCCTGTTCCGGAACCGCGATCTGGGACGCGTTCATTGAAAGGATGACAACTCGCGGAACGAAACGGCAGTCAAAAACGAGGCGGGATGGTATTTTTTGCAGATCGGCCCAATGGCAGCCTGCTCGACGACGAACCACCGACCGAAGTTAATCTAGGGATATTCGGCAAGCCGCACAAGATTCTGTTGGACTGGGTGCCGACCCCTTCCAGCCCGCTCACACCGCCGCGAACCACCTGAAAAACAGCCGTATTTCGGTCTTACAACCCATTCTCCCGCGCGATTCACCCCAGTTTTCCCATGCCCGACTCCATCTCCAGAATCGCCTCCGTGTCAGACGGCAACTCCCTTCCCGGAACTGGGCCCGGAGCCGGCGACCGCTTCGAACTGGAATCGGGCGAGAAAATCGTGGCCTCCTGCCGCTTCGATCTCGACGCCAACCTGCGGTTTGCGGACGGATCGATCGTGCTCACGGACCGCCGGCTCGTGGCCGACCCTCCCGCGTCGGCTGATGGCGAGCCCGCCTCCGCTGGTGGTCTCAGATCATGGCGGCTCGATCCAACGACGAGCATCGATGTTCACCTCCGGTCGGCCGTCGGCCGGATCGAACTCTCGCAGCAGGGCCGCGTGGTGGCGCGATGGCTGTTCACGCCAGCCCGGGCGAAGGGCGTGCATGCCCTCGAAGACGCCTTCGACGCGCGGGGCCACGGGCAGCCTGTGCCGCCCAGCGACGCCGATGCCGACGAGACGCCCAGGCCGACCGCTCCGGCCGGCGGCAAGTCGCTTTCCGAAGACGAGCCAGGACCACCCGGCGGGATGGGGGCGTCGTGGCGGGCTCTTGCCCGCGTCCTCTCGTTCGCCCGGCCCCATGCCAGCATGGCGATCCTCGGCATCTTCCTGACGCTGGCCAGCACCGCTGCAGCGCTCGTGCCGCCCTATCTCACGATGCCGCTGGTCGACCGCGTCCTCATCCCGAAACAGGCCGGTGAACCGATCCCCTTTTCCCAAGTCTTGTGGTACCTGAGCGGACTGGCGTTGGCTGCCATTCTCGCCTGGCTGTTGTCATGGGCCCGCTCCTGGACGCTCGCGTGGGTGAGCGAGCGGATCGCCGCCGGACTGCGGGTGAAGACCTATGCCCACATGCAGACACTCTCGCTCGACTTTTTCTCGGGAAAGCGGACGGGCGACCTGATGTCGCGAGTGGGCAGCGACACCGACCGGATCAACATCTTCCTGTCGGTGAACCTGATCGAGTTTGCCTCCGACGTGATGCTCGTCCTGCTCACGGCTGCCGTCCTCATCTGGATCAACCCCTGGCTGGCGCTGGTCACACTCGCCCCCTTCCCGCTCGTGGTCTGGCTGGTCTATGCGGTACGGAAAGGGCTCCGCCGCGGGTTCGCCCGGGCCAGCGTCGCCTGGGCCGACATGACGAGCGTGCTGGCCGACACGATCCCCGGCATCCGCGTGGTGAAGGCCTTCGCGCAGGAGGCCCGCGAGGTGGACCGATTCGTCGCCGCCAATGACCGGGTGCTCGATGCCAACGACCGCGTGAACGTTGTCTGGGCCTTCTTCGGTCCGCTGGTGAGCCTGTTCAGCGAGATCGGTCTGCTCATCGTGTGGGCGGCAGGTGCCTGGATGGTGTTCTCCGGATCGGTGACCGTCGGCATGCTCACCGCATTCCTCACCTACATCTCCCGCTTCTATGGCCGCATCGAATCGATGATCCACATGGTGCCCGCCACGCAGCGTGCGGCCACCAGCGCCCAGCGGATCTTCGACATCCTCGACTGCCAGCCAACGGTCGCCGAGGCGGCCCGGCCGATCAACCCCGGCCGCGTGCGCGGGCGGATCGAGATCTCGAACCTCCACTTCCGATACGGCGCGCGGGAGATTCTCCACGGCATCGACCTGACGATCGAACCCGGTGAGATGATCGGGCTGGTCGGCACGAGCGGCTCGGGCAAGTCGACGCTCGCCAACCTCGTCTGCCGCTTCTACGACCCGTCGAGCGGTTCGATCAAGATCGACGGAAGAGATCTCCGCGAACTGTCGATCACCGCCTACCGCCGCAACCTCGGCTGCGTGCTGCAGGAGCCGTTTCTATTCTTCGGCACGATCGCGGAAAACATCGCGTACGGCTGCCCCACCGACGAGACCGTCGACGCCGACGAATTACGGCAACGGATCGTGGCGGCGGCCCGGGCCGCGGGCGCGCACGAATTCATTCTCGCCCAGCCGCTCGCGTATGACTCGCGGGTGGGTGAACGCGGCGGCTCGCTCTCGGGAGGCGAACGGCAGCGGCTTTCGATCGCACGTGCCCTGCTCGTCGATCCACGCATTCTCGTCCTCGACGAGGCCACCTCAGCGGTCGACGCGGAGACCGAGGCGATCATTCAGGCGGCGATCGATCGGCTGGTGGCGGGACGGACCACGATCGCCATCGCCCACCGTCTCTCCACGCTCCGTCGGGCCAATCGGCTGGTGGTGCTCGACCATGGACGGATCGTGGAGATGGGCACGCACGACGATTTGCTCGCCGCCGAGGGCGCCTATGCCCGGCTCTACCACGCCCAACAGAAGGCCGCCGAGGAGGCGGCCGCCGGCACCTGACACCGGAGACGCACCATGACCACCCCTCACCAGCCATCCTCTTCCCGACCGACTGCCGACGGCTCGCCTGCCACGGCCCAGCAGCCCATGTGGCGGCTTGAACGCGCCACCCACGGCCGGCTCGACCTCATCGACGCCGCGGGGCAGCGGCACATCGACGTCGACGTGCTCCGCGCCTTCCCAGCCTCCGCACCAGCGGGGCCGGTGGCCATCGTGGCCGCCGATGGCGCCGAACTCGCCTGGGTCGATCCCTTGTCGGATCTCGACGAACCGCTCCGCGGACTGCTGGAGCAGGAGCTCTCGCAGCGGGAGTTCCTGCCGGTGATCGAACGAATCGAGTCGGTATCGGACGGCGAGCCGATGGAGTGGAGCGTGGTGACCGATCGCGGCCTGCGCCGGTTCACAGTGGCACATATCGACGACATCGTCTACGCACCCGACGGGAGTGTCTCCATCACCGACAGCGTGGGCGTGCGGTACGCAATTCCCCAACTGTCGCGTCTCGATTCCCGCAGCCGGCGATTGCTCGACCGTCTGGACTGACTACACGCGAAACATCGGCATCCTGCCGATTTTCGCTTCGCGACCTCCGGTCGCTGGCGTGGGCCGGGCATCCTGCCCGGCAGTTGGCTGGCGGGCGCGCTCGGCGACCTCCGGTCGCTGGCGTGGGCCGCCATCCAGGCGGCCATCGGATGGTCACGCCATTCGGCATCCTGGCCATTCCGCCGCCATCCGTGAGGGGCTGCCCTTGCCCCGAGAGCCGGCGTTGCTGACCAGCGCAGGCAGGATGCCGGAGCGCAGTCAGCATCGAGCGAGCGGAGGCCATGGATGGCCGTAGCGAGCGTCCGGCGACGGGGCACGGGCAGCCCCGAACCGTGGCTACCACACCAGGGCTTACGCTCAGGGCTTCCATACCCGGGACAGATCGCGGCGATCACCTCCCCCCCACCCCCCCGCCTTTGCGCACTCCGCGGGCCGAAACGGCCTACCCCTTCCCTACCCCCGTAAGATGGACCGATTGCAGCGTCCATAGCGACTGTACCCCCAAAAATCCTGGCAAAAACATGAATTTTTTCTCAACAAACGGCTTGAAGGCTGCGTATGAGGGATTAGTCTCGAAGCATCTTTTTCGAGGAGAGGAAAACCCCATGTCTCTGTTCCGTGCTCACTCGTCCCGGTCGATCACCTTCCGGCGGATGCAGTCTGTCCTGTGTGCGGCGCTCGTGCTCGCACCGCAGTCGCCGCTGATGATGTCTGTCGCCCGCGGCCAGTGCTGCGGCGAAGTGTCCGCGCCGGCCCCTGTCCCGACGCAGACCTACCGTCTCGACTTCCAGACGGTCTACGACGAGCAGCAGATGACGGCGTATCGCGTCAGCTACGAGACCGTCTACGACACGCAAAACTACACGGTGCAGAAGCCCGTCTGGGAAACCCAGACGCAGGAGCGCCGCTACACGGTGCAACGCCCCGTGTGGGAGACGCAAAACCGCGAAGAGCGTTTCACCGTCATGAAGCCGGTCTATGAAACGCAGATCGTCGACCGCAGCTACGACGTCTCCCGCGACATCGTCGAGACCGCCTCGCGTGAGGAGCGGTTCACCGTCATGAAGCCGGTCTACGAGACCGCGATGCAGCAGCAGGTGAGCGTCGTGAAGCGTCCCGTCTACGAGACGAGCGAGCGTGAAGAGGCCTATACGGTGGCCGAGCCCGTCACCCAGATGCGGACCACCTATTCCGTCGGCAGCCAGGCGATCGACACGGTCACGCCGGTCGTCACGCCTGGTGCCACGGCCTTGGGCTACGTGCCCGGCGGCTATGCGGTCAATCCCTACAACGGGCTGATGTACTGGCAGCGTGGCGGCTACACCTGGATGCAGTCCCCCGGCATGGTCACGAACCAGGTCAACCGCGTCTATCAGCCGACCGTCACGCCGATGCAGGTGCCGGAGACGACGATGGTCAACCGCGTCGTCACCCGCAAGGTGCCGGTGCAGACCGTGCGGTATGTCGACGAGCAGGTCGTGCAGCAGGTGCCGGTGCAGACGGTGCGAATGATCCCCGAAGAGCAGGTTCGCCAAGTGCCCGTGCAGACGGTCCGCAAGGTCGTCGAGCGGGTCGAGAACAAAGTGCCGGTGCAGACGATGCGGATGGTGCCCGAGGAGCAGGTCCGCCAGGTGCCCGTGCAGGTCTGCAAGTTTGTCACCGAAGAACGCGTGGAGCCGGTGAGCATCCAGGTCATGAAGGTTGTGACCGAGCAGCGGACCGCCCAGGTGCCGCGGGTCGTCGAGAAGAAGGTGCCCTACACCTACACGGTGCGTTCGCCCCGCACGGTCGTGATGCGGGTGCCGCTCGATCCCTGCGGCAATCCGATCCCGGCGGCCATCCAGCAGACGAGCGCCATCGCCCCGGCTCCCGCCGCAGTCGCCCGTCCTGCCACGGCGCCCGCACCGGTCGCGCCGCCCACGCTCTCCCCCGCCGAGCCGTCCGCGACGAAGACCTTCAGCGACAAGCCGGCCGCAGCCGCGAAGCCGGCGGCTGAGGGCTGGGGCGGTTCGAATCTGCAGCACGTCGATCCGAAGCAGGCACCGGCGTCTGGCGCGGTCCGCGTCGAAAAGCCGGCCATGACTGCCGGCGAGTTGAAGCCGATCGAAACGATCCCCACGCCGGCCGCCAAGGATGCCGCTCCCGCACCGGCCGCCGCGAAGCCCGCGCCGACCGTGGCTCCCCTGAACGCGCAGCCTGAGCTGACTACGCAGCCGCAGCTGAATGCGCAGCCGCAGCTGGGCCCCGCTGTCGAGCCGGCCCCTCCGGCGGCGAGTCTCAGGGATGTGCCGGCATCGGAAACCGCCGGCCGACTGCTGCGGATCGTCCCGCCGGTCGACGGCCACACGACCTGAAGCCGGCCCGTTCCAACGTGAGCGAGTCGCAGCCCTCACCTGCCGATGGCAGCCTGCTCTTGGGCGTGGACTTCACGTCGGCGCCGACGCGGAAGAAGCCGATCACCGTGGCCGTGGGTCGGTGGGGTTGCGGAGAGCGGAGGCCGATCTATCAGCTCGACGAGATCCGCGGACTCGTCAGCCTGAGTGACTACGAGGCCTTTCTGCAGGAGAGCGGGCCTTGGCTTGGCGGCTTCGATCTGCCGTTTGGCCAGCCGCGACAGCTCATCGAGCACGAGGGCTGGCCCACCGACTGGCCGAAGTTCGTGCAGTTCTTTTGCGCGCAACCGCGGGCAGCGCTCCGCGACACCTTCAAACGCTGGTGTGATGCCCGGCCTAGCGGCGACAAGTTTGCCTGGCGGCGGGCCGACAAGCCCGCGGGATCGAGCCCCGCGATGCGTTGGACCAACCCACCGGTCGCCTGGATGATGCACGCCGGCATCGGGCGGATGCTCGATGCCGGGCTCGTGTTTCCCGCGCACCGGCACGGCACCAGCAGCACCCACGAGCGAGTCGCAACCAAGCACCGCATTGCTCTGGAGGCGTATCCGGGGTTCACGGCGCGGAAGGTCTGCCGCACGTCCTATAAGAGCGACGCCACAGCGAACCAGACGCCCGAGCGTGCCGCCAACCGACGTGCCATCCTCCGGGCGCTCGTGGCCGGCGAGGCTGGACTCGATATCGGGCTCGAGATCACGCCAGCGTGGAGCCGCAGGCTGCTCGCCGACGGCAGCGGCGACCTGCTCGATGCCGTGATCTGCGGCCTGCAGGCAGGCCATGCCGCGACGCTGCCAGAGTATGGCCTGCCGGCCGACCTCGATCCGCTGGAAGGCTGGATCGCCTCCGTATCCCCCGGCTGACGCCGGGGGCTTTTATTGGAGCGCCCGATACAAGCCCGGAGCGTAAGCGATGGGATGGTGCGAGCGCCCCATGCAAGCCCGGAGCGTGAGCGATGGGATTTTCCGTCGCAAGCCCCTATCCATCCAGTATTTCTTTCATCCAGGCGGCCGGGTACTATAGAAAATATCGAGTTCGACCGGCATGTCGTCCTGCGACCAGCCCTGTCTGTGACCGCACCTTTCGCAGCCCATCTGCGGAGGCCGCCCATAGATGACGCTGCGTGTCGCACAATGCCCGCCATCGGTCTTTTCGCAAAGGACCCCAGCATGAGCGGTTTGCCGTCTGTCCGTCCGACTTTCTTCGGGCTCAATGTCTCCCTCGCGGGTGCCGTTCTGGCCTTATTGATACCGGCCTTCCATCGCCTTGAGGCGACGGCTGCCGAGGCCAGTCCTCCCGCCGTGAGCTACCACCGGCAGATCCGCCCGATCCTGCAGGCGAACTGCCAGGGATGTCATCAGCCGGCCAAGCCCGAGGGGGGCTTCGTGATGACGGACGTCGCCCTGATGGCGAAGCCGGGCGACTCCGGATCAGTCGGCGTCGTGCCAGGCAAGCCCGATGAGAGCCATCTGATCGCGCAGATCACGCCCGACTCGAGCGGCCAGGCGGAGATGCCCAAATCGGGAAAGCCGTTGGCATCCGCCGACATCGCATTGATCCGGCAGTGGATCTCGCAGGGCGCCAAGGACGACACGCCCGCCAGCGCCGGCCAGCGGGTCGACAAGGATCACCCTCCGGTCTATTCGCGGCAGCCGGTGATCACGTCGCTCGACTTCTCACCCGACGGCACCTTGTTGGCCGTGTCGGGGTTTCACGAGGTGCTCCTGTTCGACGTGTCGAAAGGCACCGTTCCCGAGGCACCGCTCAGGCGACTCGTCGGCCTGGCTGAGCGCATCGAGCGGGTGCGGTTCTCTCCCGACGGCTCGCAGCTTGCGGTCATCGGCGGCAACCCGGCGCGGATGGGCGAGGTGCAGATCTGGAACGTCGCCGACGGCGCGCTCGTGCGTTCGGTGCCCGTGACGTTCGACACCATCTATGGTGGATCATGGTCGCCCGACGGTTCCCTGATCTCATTTGGCTGCGCTGATAACAGCCTGCGGGCGATTCGCGTGGAGACCGGCGAGCAGGTGCTCTATCAGGGTGCCCACGAAGACTGGGTGCTCGACACGGTCTTCGCTCCCAAGGGGGATCACGTGATCTCCGTCGGCCGTGACATGAGCGTCAAACTCACCGAACTGGCCACCCAGCGGTTCGTCGACAACATCACGTCAATCACGCCGGGGGCGCTGCGGGGCGGCCTGACGGCCGTCGACCGTCACCCGAGCCTCGACCACATCGTCGTGGCCGGTGCCGACGGCCTGCCGCGGACCTATCGCATCCACCGCCACTCCGCCCGGGTCATCGGTGACGATGCCAACCTGATCTTTCCGCTCTTTCCGGTGACGGGCCGCGTGTTCAACGTACGGTTCTCACCCGATGGAAAGCGGATCGCGGCAGTGGGGTCGCTCGACGGCAAGGGGGAACTGGTGCTCTGTAGCTATGGGCTCGAGCAGGATGTGCCAAAGACCATTCTCGACATCATGGCGAAGGTGCCGGGCGAGACGCGCACCAAGGGGTCGCAGCGGTCCGAGGCCGATTGGAAGGCGTTCGATGCATTCCGCGAGGCCTCCACGAAGCTGATTTCCCGCGTCGATCTTCCCTCCGCACCGGCCTACGCCGTGGCCTTCCATCCCACCAGCGGTGCCGTGGCCGTGGGCGGTGGAGACGGCATCGTGCGGTTCTTCGACTGCTCGACCGGAGCCGCCGGCATCAGCTTCCCTGCCGCGAAGCTCGACACGTCGGCCGTGGCCGGATCGTCACTGCCCTTGCCATGGCCCACCGAACCGTCGGTGGAGCCGGAGCCGACTCCGCCCGCTGCGGTGGCGTCGCTGGCGGTTGAACCCGCGACGGTCTTGCTGACAGGACCGTTCGCCACGACCCAACTCGTGGTCACGGGCAAACTCGTCGATGGCCGCACAGTCGATCTCACCCGCAGCGTGCGGTTCGAGACCGCGGCAGGGGCGGCCAAGCCGCTGGTCTCGGCCGGCCCGGGCGGCCTGCTCCGGCCGCTCGCCGACGGCCAGGGCACGCTCCGCATCGTCCATGGCGACGGCCCCACCGCGATCTCGCTCGCCCTGCCTGTCAGAGTGGTCGGCGTTGGCAGCCGGCCAGACGTCGACTTCGTTCGCGACGTCAATCCAGTGCTCGCGAAGCTCGGCTGCAATCAGGGCACCTGCCACGGAGCGGCCAAGGGCAAGAACGGCTTCAAGCTGTCGCTCCGCGGCTACGATCCGATCTTCGACGTGCGGGCGTTCACCGACGACCACGCCAGCCGACGCGTCAACCTCGCCAGCCCCGACGACAGCCTGATGCTCTTGAAGGCGTCGGCCACGGCACCACACGCCGGCGGACTGCTCGCGAAGGTCGAGGAGCCGACCTACCAGATCCTGCGACGCTGGATCGAACAGGGGGCGCAGTTGAATCTCGACATACCGCGAGTGAAGGGCATCAAGGTCTTTCCGTCCACGGCCCAGATCGACGTCGCCGGACGGCGGCAGCAGTTTCGCGTGGTCGCCGAGTATGCCGACGGCACCACGCGGGATGTCACCCGCGAAGCCTTCCTGGAGAGCGGCAACCTGGAGGTCGCCACCGCGGATCGCTCCGGACTGGTGACGGCGCTCAGGCGGGGCGAGGCGCCGATCCTCGCCCGCTACGAAGGCTCCTATGTTGCCGTGCCACTCGCCGTGATGGGCGACCGCTCGGGCTTCACATCGCCTCAGACTGAGTCGTGGAGTCCGATCGACGATCTCGTGGCCGCCAAGTGGAAGGCCATGAAGATCGAGCCGTCGCTGCTCTGCTCCGATGCCGACTTCCTGCGGCGGGTCACACTCGACCTCACCGGCCTGCCGCCGTCGGCGACAGACGTGCGGGCCTTCCTCGCCGATGCCCGCGACTCCCGCACGAAGCGACAGGAACTTGCAAGCCGCCTCCTCGCGAGCGATGCGTTCGTCGAGCACTGGACCAACAAGTGGGCCGACCTGCTGCAGGTGAACCCGAAGTTCCTCGGCGCCGAGGGCGCGAAGGGCCTGCGGCAGTGGATCCGCGACCAGATCGCCGCCAACACGCCCTACGACCAGTTTGCCCGCGACATCCTCACCGCCACCGGCTCCAACCGCGAGCATCCCGCTGCCGCCTACTTCAAGACGCTCCGCGATCCGGCAGCCACCATGGAAAATACGACCCACCTCTTTCTGGGCGTGCGGTTCAACTGTAACAAGTGCCACGACCATCCCTTCGAGCGCTGGACGCAGGACCAATATTTTCAGACGGCTGCCTTCTTTGCTCAGGTGAATTTCACCAAGGATCCAGAGAGCGGCGACCGCGTGATCGCCGGCACATCGGTGGAGGGAGCCAAGCCGCTCTACGAAATCATCGGCGACAAGCCCGACGGCGAGATGATCCACGAGCGGACGAGCAAGCCGGTCGCCCCGCAGTTTCCCTTCGAGTGCCGCCACTCGGCGCCGGACAACGCCACACGGCGCCAGCAGCTGGCTGCCTGGATCACCTCGCCCGACAACGCCTACTTCGCCAGGAGCTACGTCAACCGCCTGTGGGGCTATCTCTTCGGCACCGGCATCATCGACCCGATCGACGACATCCGTGCGGGCAATCCGCCCAGCAATCCGCCGCTCCTCGACCACCTCACGAAGTCGTTCATCGACGGCGGCTTCAATGTGCGGAAGCTGCTGATGGAAATCTGCACATCGCGAACCTACGGCCTGTCGATCGAGAGCGGCAAGTGGAACGACGATGACCGGATCAACTACTCCCATGCCCTGCCCCGGCGTCTGCCGGCCGAGACGCTCTTCGACAGCCTGCACGCCGCGGTGGGGTCGCCGACGAAGTTCCCCGGCTACCCCGCCGGCACGCGGGCCGCGCAGCTGCCCGACGTGGCGAGCGCCCTCGGCGGCGGCTTCCTCCAGACCTTCGGCCGGCCGGCCCGGGAGAGCGCCTGCGAGTGCGAGCGGGCGGGTGGCATGTCGCTCGGTCCGGTCATGGCGCTGGCGAGCGGCCCGGCGGTGGGCAACGTGCTCGCCGATCCCCAGAGCGAACTGACGAAGCTGGTGGCCAGCCAGCCCGACGACGACCTGCTCATCGACGAGGTCTTCGTGCGGATTCTCAACCGCCCCAGCCGGCCCGCCGAGGTGGAGGCGGTGAAGAAGATGACGGGCGAGGTGAACGTCGATCACGAGGCGGTCGCCACCGCCCTCGCCGAGGCGGAGGCGGAGTGGAAGGTGAAGCGGGCCGCGCTCGAGGAGCAGCGGCTCCAGCGGATCGCCGCCACACGCACGACGCTCGATGCAGCGACAACCGCCTACGAACCCACGCGTATCGATCTCCAGCAGAAGCGGGCGGAGCGGTTTGCCAAGGCGATCGAGGCGATCGAGCAATACCACGCCGATCCGCAGGCGGCGCTGGCCCGCATCGAGGCGGAGGCCGCCAAGTCGCCGCTCTGGCAGGTGGCACAGCCCGACACACTCACCTCGCGGGCCAACGCCACCTTCACGAAGCTGCCCGATGGCTCGGTGCTGGTGGACGGCCCACAGGCCGACGACACGACCACGCTGACGAGCACCGTCTCGCTGCCGGTGTTGACGGGCCTGCGGCTCGAGGCGATCCCTGATCCGAGCCTGCCCCGCGGCGGCGCGGGACGGGCGGCCGACGGCAACTTCGTCGTCAACGAGATCGTGCTCGAACTCGCTCCGCTCGCCCGGCCCACGGAGGTGAAACGCATCCCGCTGCACCGGCCGGCCGCCGACTTTTCACAGGACAATATGGGGCCCAATCTGGCGATCGATGGCGACATGAACCCCGGCCGCGGCTGGGCCGTGTCGCCTCGAACCCAGCAGCCGCACTGGGCCGTGTTCGAGGTGAAAGACAAGCTCGAACTCAAGGAGCCGATGCAGGCGACGGTGAAGATCGAGCAGCGCTACCCGGGTGGCAAGCATTCGCTAGGCCGCTTCCGCATCGCGTTCACAGGCTCTGCCGTCCCGATCTCACTCGGCGTGCCCGCGAGCATCGCCGACATCGTGGCGATCCCCCGCGAGCAGCGGTCGGCGGAGCATTCCGCCCTGCTCGCCACGCTCGTTGCCACCCACGACGCCAACCGCAAGAAGCTCACGGAGGAACTTGCGGCGGCATCGCTGCCGGTCCCACCCGACCCGAAGCTCGTGAGCCTGGCCGAAGACCTCGCCGAGGCCGAAAAGCCGGTGCCCGACGATCCGGCCGTAGTCCGGCTGCGTTCCGACCATGCCGCCAGCACGCAGCAGGTCGCCAACAGCCGCCTCACCGTCATCCAGGATCTGGCGTGGGCCCTGATCAACAGCCCCGCGTTTTTCTTCAACCACTAGTTCAAATCACGGAAAACTGTAGCAACGACTTGTTCAACAAGAGGACGTAGGCGAGGGGTCGGCGAACGCTCGAGGAGCCAAAACTCCTGCTGGCGCCGCCGCGGCCCTCGCGACGAGCCTCTCCGCCGTCGGAACGGCGGACAAAGCACTTTTGCCGCCCCGAAGCCGGCTATCCACAGTTCGGGTTTGCTCTCATTCGACCACGAAATTTCTCTAGGAGTCTCCCATGCTCGTCATCCCCGGCCGTCCCGGTAAAGACCTCTGCGATCCCAACCTCGCGACCAGCCGCCGGGCGATCCTGCGGGCCGGCAGCATCGGCCTGTTCGGCATGTCGCTGCCGAACATTCTGCGACTGCAGGCCGCGGCGGCGGATGAATCGAAAGCCGCCAAACACCCCGCAGCCCCGGGCTGGAATAGAGCCAAGAGCGTGGTAATGATCTACCTGCAAGGGGGACCGAGCCACATCGACCTCTGGGATCCGAAGGAAAACGTCCCGGACAACGTTCGGAGCAGCTTCAAGAACATCCCCACGAAGATCCCGGGGGTGCAGTTCACGGAAAACCTGCCGAAGCTCGCCGGCATCAACGACCGCTTCACGATGATCCGGTCGATGAACTACACGCCCAACGGCCTGTTCAACCACACGGCCGCGATCTACCAGATGATGACCGGCTACACCACCGACAGGGTGAGCCCCTCGGGGCAGCTCGAGCCGCCCAACGCCAAGGACTTCCCCAACTTCGGCTCCAACATCGTGCGGCTCAAGCCGCTCGAGGAGCCGATGCTGCCTTTCGTGATGCTGCCGCGGCCGCTGCAGGAGAGCGGCGTGGTGGGCAAGGGTGGCACGGCCGGCTTCCTCGGCCGTGACTACGACCCCTACACGCTCTACCCCGATGGCGACGATCTCGACATGCGTAAGATGGAGCGGATCCGCATCGACGACCTGCAACTCCGCACCGACGTGTTTGCCAAGCGGCTCGAGCGACGGGCCCGGCTGCGGGATGTCATCGACCGCACGATGCCGGAGCTCGACAAGGCGGTGGCCGACTACAAGCTCGACGAATACTACGAGCGGGCGCTGAGCTTGGTGATCTCCGGACGGGCCCGCGAGGCCTTTGCCTTCGAGCGTGAGCCGGCCGCGGTTCGCGAAGCCTATGGTCGCAACACGTTCGGGCAGAGCCTGCTGCTGGCACGCCGCCTCGTCGAGGCGGGCACGCGGGTGGTGGAGGTGGTCTGGCCGAAGGTGGCGAATTCCGACAACCACTCGTGGGACCAGCACGTCGGGCTCGACAAGCGGATGAAGGACCAATCGGCTCCGATGCTCGACCAGGGGCTGTCGGCGTTTCTCACCGACATGGACGACCGCGGCCTCCTCGAGGACACGCTGGTCGTGGCCGTGGGCGAGTTTGGGCGTTCGCCGCAGAAGGGCGTGAGCACGTCGGGCAACAACAATTCGGCAGACGGCCGCGACCACTGGCCCTACTGTTTCACGTCGGTGATCGCCGGCGCTGGCATCCGGCGCGGCTACGTGCACGGCAAGAGCGATGCCACGGCCTCGGCCCCGCTGGAGGATCCGGTCCATCCGACGGAACTGCTGGCGACGATCTACCACGCCCTCGGCATCGAGCCGGAGACGATCGTCTACAACCACCTCAACCAGCCCCGCGAACTCGTCAAGGCCCAGGCCGTCACAAAGCTCTTCTTATAATCACCTGTCATTCTGTCTGGAGCACCATGCGCCACCCGCTGCTCGTCATCGCGATCCTCGCATGCCTCGGCCCGGTCGCGATCATCGTGGCCGAGGCGGCCGCCCCGGCCGCCCCGCCGTCGGCATCAGCCGACCTCGCCTTTCCCGGTGAGACGATCGACCGCTGGCATGGCCATGTGCGGCACTGCTTCCTGTTCGAGGGCAAGCCTGCCTGGGTCGTCGAGCCCGAGACACCGCTGCCTGGCAATCCGTGGAGCTGGTGCATGATGTTTCCTGACGCCTTCACGGAGCGGTGCGCAGCGCCACAGCTTGTCACCGCCGGCTTCCACCATGCGTTCCTCGACGTGGGCAACACATTCGGCGGCCCCGACGCGGTCGCCAAGCTCGCCGCCTTTCACGCCGAACTGGTCCGCCGTGGCCTGGCCGTGAAGCCGGCACTGATCGGGATCAGCCGGGGCGGCCTCTACGCCCACCGCTTCGCCGCCGACCATCCCGACAAGGTGTCGGTGATCTATGGCGATGCCGCCGTCTGCGATTTCAAGAGCTGGCCGGGCGGCAAGGGAAAGGGCAAGGGCAGCCTCAGGGATTGGGCGGCATGCATGGAGGCCTATCACTTCCCCGACGAAGCGGCGGCCCTCGCCTACCGCGGCAATCCGATCGACACGCTGCCGACCCTCGCGAAGGCGGGCATCGCGCTCGTGCATGTGGTCGGCGACGTCGACGACGTGGTGCCACCCGCGGAGAAC
>Ga0214919_10001192_pt1 | contig 43293 bp, 47 predicted proteins | sample LL1503_MetaG_FD_177994 | JGI IMG/M metagenome (GOLD analysis project Ga0214919, IMG submission 177994) | Freshwater microbial communities from Lake Lanier, Atlanta, Georgia, United States - LL-1503 | ecosystem: Environmental > Aquatic > Freshwater > Lake | place: USA: Georgia | collected... | reverse complement strand
GGGCCACCGCCTGCTCTGCACTTTCCAATGCCTCTCGCTTGGTTGTTCCGTGCGCTTTGCATCCCGCCAGCTCAGGAACTTCTACAACAAAGATTCCATCCTCTTGGTCCCAGTAAATGATCGACTCGTACTTATTTTCACTCATCGGCTGCCTCCTTGGGTTTATCGATTTGGTACTTGATTAGAATATCACGAATTTGACGCACTTGATAGCGTTTCGCCGTGGGGCCGTCAGATTGAAGATTGATTAAGGCATCGATCCCCTTTTTAGTGAATAGGTTGTGACTTCCCCTAGTCCGTAGATCAAATCCACACCTTCGGAGGTAGTTAACCAATTCCGCAAAATCGATATTGCCATCGCACTGACCAAAAAGAATCTTCGATCGGAATTTCTTCCATTTACTCACTTCTCTGCTCCCCGCCAATCGCTGGAACAACCGCGTTTATTTCAGAGGTTGGCTGTGGAGTAGTCACCGCAACTTGCGGATACGGCCACAAAATAAACTCACTCCGATCGAACCATAGCCCCGTCGGCATAAGAAAGGTAGACCCCGCCCACTCCATTCCAGGCTTCGAGTGAACAGGAAAAAATCCCGTCGCTCCCAGCAACGCTGCCTGCTGCGATGGTGCCAGTAGAAATTCACAAAACCGGTAGGCCATCTCTTTTTTAGAAGAACCTTCAGGTACAGCCATTACCTCGAAATCCACCAACGTCCCTGTGGGTAGTGCCGACCACCGAATCAACCCACCCCCCGCCTGCGGATCTAAAATTAATCTCCACGAGGGCAAGTAAGAGAAGTTAACTCGCCCATCCTTCAATCCGTTCCAACACTCCTCTTCCGTCGCCAACTTTCCAACCAACGAGGATTCAACCTGCTGTTTGGCGATCGTCCGAGCACTCTCCCCTCCCAGATTGACCGACCGGTTCTGACTTTTAATCCAAATCGCTGCCATCAGATCTGTGTCCGCAGGAAAAATAGCCCCAGGCTCACTCGCCCAGCGGAGCACAGGCGACATGGCCACTTTAGGATTTGTTCCCACCGCCACTCTTTTCATAAAAAACCATGGGCTAATTCTCCACGGCCGACTCTGCAATCCCCTCGGATCGAAGGCCTGACCACGATAGACAGGGTTCACCCCATCCAGCGGGACCTTTCCCGTCAAATCTGCCCAAAACACCGACCTTCCTAACTCAGAAAAGGATCGGGCTTTGAGCAGATAAACATCTCCGTCGCTCGGCCAAGTTCCGTCCGCGTTCCGAACCAAGGCTCGCATGTCTACTTTAAGAGAACCGACCCCACTCGCAAAAGTATCTAGCCACAGTTGCGGGATCGCGGGCCCCTCCTGATACACCACCAGTTTGGAGGGGGGCTGAAAAATCGAGCTTGGCGCAACGGGGATGGGAAGCCTCTCTGATTCTGACCCTGTAGGCTTCAGCCACTGACCCAGCCCAAATCCCAATGCCACGGCAACTAAAAGCCCCAGCCCAATTAGCCCAGGCATTCGCGACTCGGGCTTATTTTCGGTGGGCTCCATGGCAACTACCTTCTCTGAAAAGTTGCCTGCGGGAAAGCCACAAGGTTGTCTACCCCGACACTTCTGCCCATAATCTCGTGATGGAAAAATCAGCTCAAAAGATCGATCTTTGGATGGAACAACTGAGGCGGATGCGCGAGATGCAGTACGCCTACCACAAAAAGTTCTTCCACGGCCTCTACCTCTTTCTCCTGCTGGTCATTGGCTGCCTTCTCTGGGATAACCCTGTGTCACTGGCCCTCGTTCCCTTGCTCGTCATCACCGCAGGAACTCAGTCCTGCTTCTATCTTCATTTTGTGGATTTCGCCCGCATCCATGCCCACTTTGTCGAAAGCCGCCTAAATAAAGTTTTGGGTAAATCAACCTTGGTTGGATCCGAAATCGAAGACCTCTACTTCTATCCCGTCGACGCCCCAAAAGTCGGTGGCTTCGTACCCTCCGCCCCTCTCCGCTTCTTCAGCTTCTTCACCCTACACTGGACTCTTCTCTGGATCGGTCTAGCCGCTTTTGCCCTATGGCGCCTTCTCCCCATGATGGGCCCTTGTGGCCGCCACTACCTGTGGCTAGTCGGCCTCTGGGCCACTCTGAACTTTATCTACCTCGCTTGGTTTTTTTATAAGGCCAGCGATCGTCAGGCAATGGACTCTTTTCTGAAAAAATGTTCGTAACTATTTATGTCATCTTGCGATATCTCGATAGTCACGCCGGTCTTTAACTCAGTCCGTTGGATCGAGCTCTGTCTTCAATCGGTTCGTCACGCCCTCCAAGGACGAAGTTACGAGCATATCGTGGTGGATGGGGGTAGTACGGATGAAACTCTAGAATACCTGAAGCAGCAGAAAGATATCCGCCTCATTCCTGGGCCAGACAAGGGAATGTACGATGCCCTCAACAAGGGCATGGCTACCGCACGTGGTCGTATCCTCGGACACTTAAATGCCGACGAGCAGTACGACCGGGCAGGCCTAGCCCAAGCCCTTCAAAAACTTGAGCAATCTGAAGCCGACGCCGTCTTCGGACCCACCATTATGTTGGATGGACAACTCAACTTCCTCTACCTCTTCAACCAGATCACCGTTCCCCGCCCCATCGATGCCGACTGGCATATGCCCGTCCAAACCTGCTCGTTCCTGTTTCGTCGCCAGATTTGGGAACGCTCCCCCTACCTTGCCGAATATCGCGTCGTTGGGGATCACGTCTGGTTCCGCAAACAAATGAAGCTCGGCTTGAGCCTTGTTTCCATTCGCAAGCCCATCGGCATCTTCACCTGGCACGACGACGACATCGCCAAGCGAATCGGACCGCACCGGGAAAATGCCCTCGCCGACGTGGATCGCAAGTCCCTCCCAATGAGATTTGCCAAACTGTTATTCCGACTTCGTCACCTTTTGCGGTGTGGCACAGTCCGTCCTTTGCGACTGGAGTGGGAAATTTTTGGTTTCTCAACAGGAAAGGCCAATTCCAAGCTCTTTTTTCCAAGACTGCATCTTAAACGTTCCCGGTCGGCTAACAGGATTTGTAAATAAAGAAATATACAATCGATAGAGGATCAGCCTCTCTAAGCGCGTGTTTGTACTTTTGTTATTCGCAGCAGCTCCATCTCTCTTCGTAATGGCCTCCAATAGGCCCTGTCCTTCGTTCTCTCCAGATCTTCCTCACGACGCAACAGCTTCTCCAATTCTTGTACTGGCTTTTTGGCAACGGCGCGAAGGAGTCCTCTTTTCTTCGCTTCCTGCGCGAACTTAGCGGGAAACTCCCTCTTTAGTTCGATAAGGATTTCAGGGGAGCGAGCCTCTTTGAGCCAGAAGCCGATTTGCTTAGCCCCGGCCTTTCCCTGGTGGGTGAAGTAATCCGCCTCCACCAAGCGGCGGATCATTGGCCAATCCTTGTCCCTCTGGGTTTTCTTTGCCCGAACCAGGTCGGGCAAAGAAAGCCCCGCCACCTCCAATGAACTGCTCAGCCTCCAGATTTGCCATTGTCTCCAGAGAATAGGAAAGCCCGATAGACCCCTGAGTCGCGCCATCAAGTCCACCCGCAATCCCGCGCAACCTTTTGCCTGACATCGAAAATGGACCGCATGACCCTTGCGAAGGTACTTTACTTCGAAAGGAGGCACTGCGATTGGCCTTGCTCGCTACACTTGCAAGGCTTTGCCCAAGCGTCGGAGATTCGCCGAGTCAGCTAGGATTGCAAAATCGGTATCGCGACTGAACTCAGCGGCGCCGTACAGAACGCACGCTTGTCCGCCCATCAGCAGGGACCGTACCCGATGCTTCTGGAAAATAGAAAGGACTTTGTGTATCGGGCTCGGGATCAAATTTTCCTCCCATCGCTAAGTACTGCTGCCAAAGTTTTCGGCTTTCGTTCCAACGTTGGGCTGGGGTAAGGCGGTACCATTCCGCCCACTCTCCTCCCACCGCGACCTCGGCATCTAGCATTAAGTAATCCTCCCAGCTCCGCGGGAAATGTCCATCTCTGAGCGGGTTGCTTGATCACAGCCCCTCATGACGAAAACCCCATCCCCTTGGCCAGTAGGTTGTACAGCCTCACTCGGCACCAAGACGACATCGCAAAAAGGCTGGGCCCCCACAAAGAAAACGCTTTGGCCGATGTAAATCGCAAAACGGCTTAGATGCGCATCGCAAAACTTCTCTTCCGCCTGCGAAAACTTGCGTTGGGGGGGGTGCCTACCCCCTCTACAACTTTCCTACGAGATCATGACCGACCAAAAGACAGAGGCAAAGCGCTCGATCGTCCTCCCACGCTTGAGATTTTAGCCCTCGAGAAACTTTTTTTGAAATAGTTCCATTACAACTTTCGGGTCGGCAAATATTTCGTACTCGGTCCCATGGGTCTTATGAGGACAAAACTCCTTGAGGATCCCTGCCAATTCTCCAGCGTGCCGGTATAATAAAGCCTGCTTTCCTAACATCTCAATATGAGCCCTCTCCCTTGATTCTAAAAATGTAATGACTGGCTTCCCTAACACTGCGAATTCCCCCACGGCTAACCCAAATGTTTCCCCGTGGAGGCGGGCATGCAGCATGGCGTCGCAGGTGGCCAGAAACTCGCCCTTTTCCACTGGAACTACTGTGGCCGGAAGATAATGCACATTGGGAAGGCGTTCCGTCCCACGAATGGGTTCGGTATTCAGAAAGAGAAAATGATCGCCCGTGAAGTTCTGCGCATGCTCAATTACGGACCTGCGTGCAAAAGGTATATTGAAAGTGTCCCGCCCACCATGCCGACCGAACACCTTAGCACCTTTTGAAATCCCCAGTTTTCCCCTTAGGTCCCGCTCGGAAACGAACCGGGGAACAAAAAACGGTACAAAAGAGTCCTCCCGCCCAGTCATCACCCGTGACATCCAAGAAGAGAGATAAGCGTAAGCATCGCCATGGAATTCATCGCACAAGAACTGGGCGTGGACACAGTTCCTCAAGCCCGGGACAAGAAAGTCGTCATCCGGTCCTGGTTTTGTTAGGTAAATGGTTTCTACCTTTTCTCTCCTCAATCTCGCACCAAGGTCGGTTTTATCCCGATAAAGAATCACCGGAAACTCCTCCCGCCATTTTTGAAGCAAAGAGTTCCCAACAAATTCTGGCTGATCCGGCAGACATAGCACTGACTCATTCCCCAAAACAGAGCGATTCAACCGGGCATAATCCAACATGGCCCCCTCAGATCCTCGTTCCGTCAGCAATCGGCTGTGAAAAGCAACTTTCATTTCAGGAACTTGAGATTAGATCTCGGGGGTCAGGTTTTTTACAATGGGCACTCTATACTGTCCAATCTTCCAACCGGAGACTAGGGACACGCCGAAACTCATTCGTATTGTTCGTTACCAGTACAACCCCCAAGGCAACAGCGTGAGCCGCGATTAAGCAGTCGAGCGAGCCGATTGGCGTTCCCGCTTTTTCAAGGACAGCTCGAATCTTTCCGTATCGCTTGGCCGCCTCTTCTTCATAAGGAGCAATTTCCAGCGGCAGCAGAAATTTTGCTAAAGCCTTGCTGTTCTTTTCTTTTTGTTCACTTTTTTCCACTCCAAACCATAATTCGGATGCGGTCACCGAAGATATCCCAATCGCTCCCACTGGGTGCCTTGCCAGCTTTCCCCAAGCCTGAGGGGATCTGTTTTTAATAATAAAAATACAGTGATTTGTGTCGAGAAGATGTGTCATAGATCCATCGACTCACGACTAGTCACAGGGGGCTGTTGCCGATCCTTAAATATCTCGGCAGAAAACTCGCCACAAGCTTCAAAAATTATGTCCCACGAACCCTTCTCTGGGAAAAGAATTAGGGCAGACCCAATTTTTTTGCACTGCACAGAATCACCCTCGAAACGGCACTCTTTTGGAATTCTAACAGCCTGACTACCACCGCTTTGAAATATCTTGGCTACTTTCATTTTTAATATATACTTGTTGTATATACTTTTGTCAAATAGGCTTTTTCCTGCCGTTAGGCTCCCAGCGCTTTGAAATGAAAGGCGTCTTTAATTTCAGGAATCAGATTTCAGAGGACCGATACCAGAGTACAGCTCTTGTAATGCAGCTATACTCATTTTGTCTCTGAAGGGGTCGAAGAGCGGCAAAAACTCTCGTGTTTTGCCATCATCCCCCCAATCAACTTTCCGATCTCTTGAGAGAGCAGGATGAAGGACTCTTTGGACTCCCCACTCAAGTAGCCACAGGCGTAAGCTGTATCGATCCAGTGCTGACTTTCCTGAAGCTCGGCATCGGCGTCGGTCATTTTACTTAAAAAATGAGCTGGATAACGTCTTTTGGCCCATGCCTCTGCCATGGCCGCACCGATGGCCCGTGAGGATCTTCGTATTTGGCTGGTCAGGGCATAAAGCTCCTCTTTAGGCCAAAGCTTGCTCTCCTCAAAAACCATCTCTTGGAGCCTCACCGCTTCCTGATATGCCCTGAGCTCTTTAAAGCTGGAAATTATTTCTGCCATCTGTCTTCCGTAATCTGTCCTCGGGTTTCTGGACTGACATAAAACTCCATCCTTTGATAAACCAACACGAGCTGATAGCCCGCACTTCTCATTCGACGAAACCATACGGATCTCATCCTTGGATTCCATAAGCCGACCCATTGAGGACGGATTTGACCAGTGCGGATCTCCCGACAAACCCCGGAGGCTTCGCGTGCTTTACGAGTTGTAATGCCAATAAGATCTTTTTTTCTCTCTTCCGCTGACCATTTTGTCAGGCGCCCTTCATGAATCTGGGCCTCGAGACGCGTTTTCTTGAGTGAAAACAAAGGGAGAGGCCGATGCTCCCAAGCCTCTACGTTCCATCCCTCGCCCAGCGCTTCAACCCAAATTCCTAAACTCCCCACGAGCCCATCTCCCGCAACCAGCTCGTATACCCTACCGGCTCTATTTCCCCCTAAAAATCTTTTGTGGAATACCCTGAAGAACCCTTCCTTGGTGAAACCATAATCCTCCAACCCCCACCTCCGCTCATACCCCGCCAGCTTTTTGCGGTGCCATCCAGATGAGACAGACGGATATCGGCGATAAAGCCATCCACGAAGGATTCGAAGTGTTTTATTCATGGGCATGTCTTTTCTAATAAGGAATGACTACTGAACCGCCCTCTTCCTCTCGCCCCAAGGAAATCTTATCGCTTGGCGTCCCGCTAGGAATGAATCCTGCTCACCGTATTTCGGCTAGTGGAAGAGGGAGCACGATCACGATCTTTTTAACAAGAATTCGTAGAAGCTTAACGTTGCTCGAGCTGTGGTATCCCATTTAAATTTAGATGCTTCCTTATAGCCTGCCAATATGGCCTGACTTCGTGCATGGCGGAACACAAAGAATTTCCGCATCGCTCCATACAATTTCGGGGCCGTGATCTCGGAAAGTGCGCAGCCAGCTTTGCCAACCAAGTCCTCAACACCGCTTTTCTTCGCATAAATGACGGGACATCCGTAAGTCATGGCTTCCAACGCGGGAAAGCCGAATCCTTCCCACCGGGAAGGGTAGCATAATCCATAGGCTCTTCTGTAGTGCTCAGGCATTTCCTCTTCCGTGGCTTCACTCCAATGGACTAAATTACGAATCCCCAGCGATCCCCAAAGATTTTCTTCTTCGTCAGACGGCTTGCCTCCGCCAATGACCCTTAGCAGGGGCCGCTTTTTGGATTTGGGAAAAAGGCTCAAAGCATGATAGACCGCCTCAATGTTTTTATATCCACCTCTCTTCCCAACGACCAGAAAATGTTTAGAGTCGGGTAAAATCCCTCTCCGCACCGGGCCCGGCCTGCCGTGAGGAACAACCCTTCCCGGTAATTTATTTCTAGGATAAAACCAGCGAAAATCTTTTTTCGTCCTTTGAGAAACCCAGAGGATCCCTTTTGCCGTTTCGAGGCTCATTTTTCTTTGGAAAATGGCGTTGCTCGCCTTCAGGGTTTGAGCGGTTCCGTTTTTTTCGGGAATCAGGTCATGGATAGTATGAATATGGACATCAGCTTGTCTGGCTATCCAAGGATCTGATCCGATTCCCGTTGAATGATACACAAGCTTCAGGTCCTTTCCCCTGCAAAACCTTAACTTTAGAAAAAAGGCTCTTCGTAGAAAAATCCGGATCATTGAGCTTCTTCTGAGCCATCCGGGTAATTGCATCCATTCACCGTCCTCAGAGGGGCGTCGCCCTCCAAATAAATGACTCGACCCCATTATGCAGCCGTAAGTCGCCACACCAGATCGGTGAAGTACTCTCTGTAATTCTACCGTATACCGGGCAATCCCCCCGTTCGGATCCCCGAGAAAAGGGATCTCATCAAAGAACACGGCTAAACGTTTCTTGTCTTTCAGATCAGAACTCCTCTTTTTCGTAGGGACCTCAATAGGCGGGCCCAAAAGGGGAGTTTTGCCCCCATCGCATGGTGCTTCCTGAAAGTTTGCTGATCTGCCGACTCGTTCCACTTGATCCCTTCAGGATGACGAAGGATTTTGGGGAGAGTTCCGGTCTCTTGGATTTCCTCCATTCCTGTTGCATCCTGCGTATGGGTCGCTCCAACCCCTGTTCCTACGTTTTGGACAAGATTCAATTTAGGCGTAACCGTCAACATACCTTGGCTCCAGCAACTGAGTGTCCAGCGGTAGGCCCAAGAGTCGATTTGTCCACTGTATGTGCGCTCGAAAATTCCCTCCCAGTATCTTCCTTCAAGATTCTTTTTCAAAGGAAACCCTAGCTTTTGTAGGTCGGTTGGCCAGAGAAGGCCCGCACGATCGTAAAACTTCCATGCTCTGCTCCAGGTTCCCCACCCCCAGCAGTGCGGGTAGCGCGAAAAGTAATAATCCGATCCTGAATCGGGATTCCCCCTGTTATAGAAACTTGTGCCTGTGACCGACCCCACTTGGGGATTATTTCTCCATCGTTCAAGCATCTGGTTCATGAATGGGAAAAAATCATCTGCCGGGACACAGTCGTCTTCCAGGATCACCGCCGACTCTTCATGCAGAAAAACCTCATCTAAAGCCGTCTCCACCCTCCGTCGCAGGCCAAGGTTCAACGGGGCCTGCGAGATTCGCAGGTTCGCAATCTTGCCTAATTTTTCTCGTATCGCTTCCCCGGCGATGCGACATGCCATCTCCTCTCCTGGTTTCGGGCCGTCGCCAAAAGCATATACCCGGCACGGGCGAGCTCTGGCAACCGACTCCAAAACCCTCTCCAAACATTTGATCCGCTTGTAAAAAAGCAGAACTATCGGCGTGCCAAAACCCTCTTTCAGACGACCTCCAAATCCGTTGCAAACCGCCTTAGAAATCCCTCTGCAACTAATAGGTTATAGGCCACGTTGGTATAACGAGCCCCCTCAAGGTGCTTGCGCTCAAGAAGCTTCCAACCTTGAGGAGATAATATCCCATTCTCCATTAAAATCCCGTCCTTCAACCAGGGCAAATACCGTTGAAGAATTTTTCTCTTCCATTGTCTGGCCGGCGGAGCGAATCCACGTTTGGGCCGATGGATGATTTCGTGCGGCAGACCCAAATATTCTGCCACCTCCTTCAATCGTGCCTTCGGATCAAGGACATGAGAGGGGTTTTCTCTTTGGCACGCCATGACTGCTTCCACCCAATCAACATCCAACATTGGAAGACGGGCTTCAACGGAATACGCCATGCCAAGACGATCTGCCAAGGTCAGGCCATTCCCAGCAAGATAGATCCGGCTAATCAGCCCGATGACATCCAAATCGCTCCGAACCCCGGCCGAGATCAGCCAATCTTCATCATGGGGCCAGCTCATGCTTTTTTTAAGAAAAGAGGCGGCGAATAGTTTCCCCTCCAATCTGCGGACTTCTTCCATTTCCGGATTTAACGCCAGCATCCTTTCGCCCCATGGTTCTCCCGACCCGTCTCTTTTCCACCACCGTAATTGTTCCCACGCGGATTGGCACTGTTTTCTCCAGCGAGGATCGGTTCCCTTTTCGGATCCCAAATACTCACGCCAGGCCCGATGCGGTTGCCTTTCCCTGCGTTCCCTTCGCTCGGCATGACGAACCGCCCGCCGCACCCATTCGTACCCCCAAAATAGCTCGTCTCCCCCCTGCCCCATCAAAAGAACCGGGATTTTTTTTGCAGCAGCTTCCCGGAATATTCTGAGGTATCCCGGTGCGGCTATATCGGCAACCGGCTCATCCATCACCTCCAGAAGTTTCGGAAATTCATCGGCAACTTCTTCTCCGGAGATTTCACACTCGTGGAGCGGGATCCCGAGTGAGCGCGCCAAATCCCTCGCCGCAGGCCTCTCATCGTTTTCCGGCTCCCCGGGATATCCCACGGTGAAGGCTTCGATATTCTTCTTCCCCCGAACTGCGAGAGTGGCGACCAGACTGGAATCAAGTCCTCCACTTAAAGCCACACCGACAGACCGATCGGAACGCAACGTGATCCGGCTCGATTCTTCCAGCCGTTCCGCCAGCCCTTCAATGCCGGGACAGGCCTTGTATTGCCCGGATCGCTCCAGCTCCCAGTAAACCCGTCGGGTCGATTCCCATTTTTTCTGATTCCATATTTCGATGCTCCCGGGACGTAATTTACGAACTCCCTGGAAAGGGGTCTGAGGAGCTGGGAGATACGTCAGTCGGAGATTTGTCCGTAGTGCTTCCGAAGCTAGGATTAACTTTTTTCCCGTTAGTACCGGAATCACCCGTAGTTCCGAAGCCCAACATAAGTTTCCGTCTCCTTCGGCGACATACAGGGGTTTTTCTCCGAACCGGTCAACCGCCAAAATTAGACGCTGTCTTGTTGCATCCCAAAGCGAGACCGCAAACATCCCCCGCGCCTTTTGCAGAAAATCCTCTCCCTGTTCTTCATACAGGTGGACCAGCACCTCACAATCACTTCCACCCTGGAAACGATGCCCCTTAGCCTCCAACGCTTCTCTCAATTCTGGCGCGTTGTAGATCTCCCCGTTGACCACCGCAACGATGTCTTTCCCCTCCGAAAAAAAAGGCTGCTGCCCGCACGCCAAATCAATAATGCTCAGGCGCCGCATCCCTAAGACAATCCCCCGTCCGCGCCACCATCCCTCCCCGTCAGGGCCCCGGTGCTCCAAACGATGCAGGGCATGGGACAACCTTTCTGCCGAGATAATGCCCCCGCTTTCCTTCCCTAGGATGCCGGCGATCCCACACATAACTACGAGAGAAAAACTTTCCGAAACTTTTCCATCACACGGACGGGTGAAAAATCCTCAACAAACGAACAATCCATTGTTTCCCCTTTTCGAAAGTGCATCAGTTTTTCTGCCAGTTCCTCCGTTTCCGAGTAAAGCCAGGCCTCGTCCCGGATCCACCTGAGATGGTTGCGCTCAGGAGAATGCCGCCAGGTGAAGACAGGTTTCCCACAAATTGCCGCCTCGGCAACGGCCATGCCAAAGGTTTCTCCCCGGCTTCGGCCATGGATCATGGCATCACAGGTATGGATAAACTGACCTACGCGTGTCCTGTCGGTTGAAGCGGGAATAAAGTGCACATTGGGGTGCCGGTGATGGAGAAAATCAGCCGTGTTTAGGAAGAGAAAGTGGATTTCGGGGTGTTTTCTGGCTACCAACCCTATCGCCTCTTGAGCGGAAATCTGGTCAAAAGACTCCCATCCCCCGTGCCGGCCAAAAACCACGGCATCTTTTGCAATGCCAAGCTCCTCTCTTAAATTCCCTTCTCCGGAAAACGGCCGAATAATATGAGGAACATAGGGAACTTCCCCATAACCCCAGACCTCGGAAAGCCACTCAGAGACAAAGGCATACTTGTCTCCATGGACCTGAACCTCGGGAAACACAACATGGATCCATGAGGGGACAATTCTAGAAACCCACTGGTCCCAAAACCCATTTTTGATAAAATAAATTGCATTCACTTCAAGCTGTTTGAGCAGGGGATCGAGATCTTCCGGTCTCGCGCATGGATGACACTCAAATTCCCCTTCAAATCTCCCTCTTAGGCCAGTCACTTCGTTTGCCGATTTCGGGGGAAGCAAAATAACCGGCTCCAGTCCCAATTGAATCCTCGACTCTCGGGCATAATCGAAAAGCGCGACCTCTGTCCCATGTGGACCAAAGTAGCTGGCCCTAAAGGCGACCTTCATCGAGATCTTCTCACAAAATATTCTTGGTCGCCTTCGGCATAACAAGGCCGATATTTTTTTAGGGTATGCTCAGGAATGCTTTCTCGCCGAAAATTGTCGACCACAACAAAGGTCGGGCTGTCCTTGCTTTCGTCGAAAGCCACTTTGGCCGACGGTCCTCGGAAAACTTTTAAATCAGGATTTTCACCGGATTTTCCTTGGTCTTTCCAGCCCCAATATTTCCTCAGAAAAAGTCCGGGGTCGCCCGCTGGCAGATCCGAGCCAGTTGTCTTCATGACCCCTTCCCGCTTGCCCCGAAGGATTCGGTGAAAATAGGTGTCTTGGCGGCAACGGGTCGAATAAGCCTCAAAATTCCGGTTCAACGTGGCCCAGCCCTTGGTAATTTTATCGTGCCTCCCGCCCGTGGTCCAAGGAACCCATCGGTAGATCCGCCGGCGGATCTTTTTTAGTCGGGTGGCCAAGGTCGGGGGATTCCCTTGTCGAAAAATCCGTGCTTCAACGGCTTCCTGCGTCACTTTTGCACCGAAAAGTAGTGGCCCAAGATTCTGCTGATCCCCGACCCATTGAAGAATTCTGCCCAGCCGGTCTTCCAAGCTGTGCCGAGCCCGTGCCAGATGCGGTCCCTGCCAAGCCATTCGCCGCACAAGAAAGGAATCCCAGTCCGTACGGCAAATCACATCCAGACACTCTCGGGGATCAGAAGGCAGCAGAATCGCATCTTGACGGTCACGGAGAAGTGCCGCGTTTCGCGGGCGTCCGGGAATCTCTTGCTGGAAAAGAATGCATCCTGAAGACAATGCTTCGAATGTCCTTACATTATACCCACCGAAGACCCCTCGGGGATTTAGGACACCGCCATATTTCTGATAAAGAGCCTGATACTTACTTTCGCTCAACTCTCGGTCATGCAAATCAATGGCCTTTTTCTGAAGAAGGACCTCCAACAGCTGTTGGCGGGTCGCATATTGCTCATATTCTCGAAATTTTCCTCGGAAAAAAACCCGCGGAACCCGAGACTTCCCCCTCGGCCGGAACGTCTCCACATCCACCCCTTGGGGAACCCAGCAAGCGGGCCGCCCCAGTCCTGCGACCCAAGGTTCATCGACCTCGTCACATACCGCGTAATGCGTGAAAACTTCCAGCGAGGACTCCAGTTTTCCTCGGCTCTCCGGCCAAAGAGAGTCCCTCAAACTTTCATAGGCCAAGCAGACCCGCGGGCAGCTCACCTTCTTCCAGATTTTTCGGATTTCCGCAGACTCATGCAGCGCCGCCATATGCAGATCGCCGCCGATGGCAAGGACAAGGTCGGGTGGCTCTCCATCCCTGCAGTTTTTGGCGATATCGATGGCGGAAGATTTTCCCAGTTTCGAAACTTGCACCCTCCAGTCCAACCGACGAACCATGCGCTCCCAACCCTCGACCAGATTCCAGCTGTGGCGATCTGGTGGAAAAATCAGGTGGAGGCGCAACATAGCTCCTCCAAAGCACGGCGGATCCGATCGCTTTGAACCGACCACCGGTGTTTTCGCCTCACATGATCCCGGGCATCTCTGCCCATCTGGATTAGGTTCGGTTTCCGGGAATGAATTCCCTGCAGACAGCGGGCCAAACCGCCTGGCTCGGCCCCAAAATAAAACCCATGTTCGTGATCGATTAGGGGATGATCCCTCTCAATTGTGGGATAAGTCATCAAAGGAACCGAACCGCAGGCCGCGATCTCATAATGACGATAACAATCCCATCCCCTTCCGGGTGGGGACAGCACCATTCTCGATTGTTTCACCAAATGAAGGTACTCCTCGTGAGGCATTCTCTCTTCACACACTTTGATCACCCATTCTCGGGGAGCCGACTCTGTCAATTCTTGGACCCAACGTCTTCGCGTTTCATTGGTGTCCCATTTGCCTGCCCAAAACACATCAATTGTTTTGCAATCCGTGGAAACCTCACACTTTTTAAAAATCCCATCATCAATCCCAAGAGAGATGGGCCTTAGTTTTTCCGTTTGCACGGGAACTTTTTTCCCGGGAAATACCGGAGGCAAAAGGGGAAGAAATCCCGTCACCTCCTGGGCGTTCGGGAAAAGATCCAGCCTTCGGGGGGGGAGTTCCCTTATAAAATAAGTGTGACTCAACCCGTAGAGGAGGAAGCAGGCCGGATCGATTTTTGGCCGGTCATTCCGGTCTACGACAAAGAACGGAACCCCGTATGCCTCGAGAATCCTGGGAATAATCTTTTGCACGCATCTCTCCGGCCGAAATAGTCCGTCGGCCACCATCCTGCGAAGGCCGCTCGCCATGCTTCTCCCGGGCCTCCACCACGCGTGGCTTGATTCCCCAAAAAGGGCAGCTCCGTATTCACCGGCTCGGATTCTTTTCGTCAAAGCAATGATTTGCCCCCAAGAAACATGCTTATTTTCGCTCGCATCGGGGTGATATACAAATCGCTCCACTCGAGGATCCTCCTCCTGCAACAAACCGGCGAGATTCATGGCTCCGCTGTCCAGCATGAGAATTTTTATCGCCTTTCCTTGTCGGGTCTGGGTGCCAGCCTCCCTTTTGTTCATGGTTGCGATTCCCTCATGGTCGGAGTTTTTTCTTGGTGCTCTTCCGCGTCCAGCCCTTCGCTGGCTGGAGTCCCATGCCGAACCTGCAGGATGGAGAAATCCACCTCCCACCCTGCCCGCAGGCTTCCGTGTCGCCTTCGTGAAGCAGGCTCTTTGGCCGGATCATCCCATACTTTCTCATGGATCATCCTACCGGGATCTGATTTTGAGCACACAAAAGAAAACTGGCATGATGGCGTTGTATTCCGATTGGCATGCGCACGCCTGGATGGTGGCAGAGGACTCGGCTCCGGAATGCGCCGTTTGGCAACAGGCATCCGCCGGAGATCCAGATCCAGCGAAAGCCTGGCAGGACAGGCGGGAGGCAGTCGGGACCCTCTCGGTCGCACATATCACTTCGGTGGATGACGTCGACTGGGGAAGCTATCACTTGGTGATTTCCTCCAACATTTCCGTTCCCTCCCGAATCGTGAAAAAGCATCGGGGCACGGTTTGGACCTACCTGATCGAGGAAACCGGAACCCGTTCGTACCGTCAAAGCTACCAGGCCCCCTTGGCGGGTTATGACCTTTTCCTGAATGGGTTGTTTCGGCGAATTCGGACACGCCCTCGCCTTCGCTCTCATGTCATTGAAATGCCCTTTAATTTTCAGCGCCCCTCCAGCTATGCCCCCTTTGGCGGCACAGCACTTCGACGCGGAATTCTTCTTGAAAAACAGACTGCTGCCCGCCTTTCGCCCGAAGAACGTCGCTCCCTGGAACCATGGGGGCCGGTGCGGGCGGTAGAAGGTGCGCCGGAGAAGGTGATCCGGTCGCTATTGGATTCAAAATACTACCTACAGTTCGGGGGCGAAACACTGTGGGGAAACGGCATGATCGAGGCCGCCGTGGCGGGATGCCTGGCCATCTCTGAACCCCGCATGATGTCGAATAATTCGTCCCTCGTTCTCCCAGGTCTCGATCCTCAGACTTGGCCAGAGGTAATTGCCGTCTTGCACAGGCTGGAGGGTAGCCCCGTAATCTTCCAGGCGATGCAAAATCAGCAACAACAGTTGGCGGAGTGGCTTTCTTTTGTCCGGCCAGCTAGGGATCTCTTGGCGGCGGTACAAAGGATCCGACAAAGTCGTGGATTGCCGGCTTTGGACTAGTCCGCGACCGACCAGGGATCGAAGAGTCGGACGCCCTTGCCAACCTGAAGGCCAGTGTATTCCCGACAGGGGTTGCAGACCACTACCGCTTTAAATCCGCTGCTACGAATGGCTTTTTTCCAGTCCGCCACAAATGGAAATTCGCGGAGAGCCGGAGAATTTTCAGGGGTGGCCAACGGATCGTGGACGGAAACTTCGCGGTCAGCCCGATGCAGGCCTTGGGCCAAGGCCAGACCGGCGGCCTCCTCCGTCAACCAGGTATTGGGACGATACGCCATGCCTAGGACGAGAACCTTTCCTCCACGGGGCACAGCCTGCTCCACAACGCGCTGCAGGTCAGTCTTCACCATCTCGTTCACACGGTCAGTGGCCGCCGCGAGGGGAAGCTCCAGCCCCCTCTGTGCCGCGCTGAACCGCAAAAGGCGGTTGTCCCTAGGAAAACAAGGTCCGCCAAAGCTCAGTCCGGGCTTGAGGTAGGCCCCGCCTATCCGGCGGTCTTTGCCGATGGCGCGCAACACCGCGGGCGCCGAAACCCCGGGGAAACGCTCCGCCAGAAGACGTATCTGGTTGGTGAAGCTGATCTTCATCGTCACAAAGGAGTTCACGGATATTTTGGCCACTTCGGCGCTCGGGATGCTCATGCGCTCGATCGGTGCCTTGTTGCGCAGGTAGCGACGGTAGAAGGCCTCCAGTTTTTCGCCACTGCGGACATCGCTCTCCCCGATAAGTACGAAGTCGGGCTCCATCAGTCCGCGGATCACGTCCCCTAGAGCGATGAACTCGGGGTTGTAGCAGAAGCCGAAATCGCGGCCGCGCTTGCCCCCCAGAATCCGCTCCAGCATGGGCAAGAGGACCCCCTCGCAGGCACCCGGGGTGGTGGTGGAGGAGCAGACAAAAAGATGTCCTCGTTTTCCGACCTTTTTTAGGGCAGTAGCTAGGGAATGCATCGCTCGCAGAAGATATTCCGTGTCAAAACTGCCGTCTGGCAGGCTGGGCGAGGGAGGGATGAAGAAGGTAAAATCGGCGGCGACCGCATCCTCCGGCAAATGGGAGGCGCGCAGTCGGGCCCGATTCTTTCGGATCATGGCCTCCAGCCCCGGCTCCTCCACCGGGGCTCGGCCGGCGTTCACCGCCGCAACCTTGGCTTTGTCCACCTCGATTCCGATCGTGGGGAAACCCCGATCCGCCAAGGTGGCCGCAATGCAGGCACCCAGTTTGCCCAGGCCGAAGACCGCATATTTTGGGCGTGGGTTGAGTTTCATCAGTTTTGGGACTGGGAGCATGGAGCGGAAGCTACATGAGTCGCAAGCCCATAATCAGCCTGAACTTCTCCGACTGCCCGCCGCAGTTTGAGAATTTTTTTCTTCCGATCCTCGAGGAGAAATACTCCATCCGCCGAGATGAACGCCCCGATTTCCTGGTCTATGCCCTGACTGGGCACCGGCACCGTCTCTATAACTGCGTCAAAATCTACGTCCACCATGAGACTTATCCCCCAAACTGGAAAGAGTGCGACTACGCCATCCTGCCGATTTGGTCGCCCGATCCCCGCCAACTGCATGTTCCCATCTTTGCATTCGACCGACCGCCCGATCCTTTGATCCGGGTACAGACAGACTGGGATTCTGTCTTCCGCTCCAAGACCCGCTTTTGCGCCTTGCTCTCTAGCTACGCTAACCGATCTGTGGCCCGCCGGATCCAGTTTTTCGAGGCCCTGAACCAACGCCGTAAAGTCGACTCCGTCGGTCGTGCCGTCAATAATTGCGGCTTCACGGGGATTCCGGGTCATGAAGCGAAGTTTGAGTTTTACCGACCCTACCGCTTCATCATTTCCTTTGAAAACAAGGAGCGCCTCGGTTGGACGACCGAAAAGATGTATGACCCCCTCGCCGTCCACGCGATCCCCATCTTTTGGGGCGACCATCAGGCCTCCCGCTACTTTAACCCGGATTGCTTCATCAACGCCCACGATTTTGCTTCGGACAAGGAACTGGTGGACTATGTCATGCACGTAGATGAAACCCCGGAACTCTACCAAAAATACCTTCGCGCAACGCCCTTTCATGACAATCAGCCTCCCAAAGAGTTTTCCCGTGACCGGATCTTAAAATTTTTTGAAAGTATTTTTACCACGCCCCTGAAACCCGCATCCCAACGCCGTTGGTTTTTCCCGCTGACCAAATGGCGCCTTGCGAAGCGCAATAAGCTGCCGTCCGAATGAAATTTATCCCGCGGTGCCGAAACGTCGTTCTTCTCGACCACACCGGGCAGCTTGGGAATCGACTGATCCTCATGTCCCACTTTATTGCCGCCGCCGAGGAGTTTGGGCTTCAGGTTCATGATTTTGCCCTTGCCCCACATCGAAAGAACTTTGCCGGCCTGGTTAATAATCCCTTTTTTACCTACCCGCCACGTCATGTCGGCTGGGACGCGGGCGCACTTACGAAACTCTTGCGAAAACCCCTTGCCTCGTGGTGTCGGCGCAGGAGCTCGGCTCTTGAAGGAAAAGAGGGTTGGCTGGGATATTTTGATGTCAACCATCGGCCAGGGATCCGCTTGGACGGTGAAGTGTTTGCCCGTTGGATGAGTATTCATCGCACTTTCATCCCTTGGGGGTACGACTACCGTTGTGTTCCTTGGTTGGACAAACATCTCCCAAAAATTCGTGAATTTCTGAAGCCGGTCGGAGAATATGCAACCCGGGCAGCCACCCTTCTGGAAAAAATACGCTCCTCCGGAAGAATCCCTGTTGGAATTCACATGCGGATTGGCGGGGATCAAAAAACTTTTTTTGGCGGGTGCTGGTATTTCCCCCCGGAGGTTTATTTGGAGTGGATGCGAAAGCTTCTTCCCTTGTTTGGCGGAAAGCCCGTCACTTTTGTCGTCTGCTCGGACGAACCGCTCCCAACCGGACTGTTGGATTCCCTGTCGGCGGTTTATAGTCCCCGCCACCTTGCGGAGGATTTTGCCCTTCTCTACGGGTGCGACTATGTCATGGGTACGGTCAGCACCTTTTCCGAAATGGCGGGCCTCCTGGGCAGTAAACCCCATTATGTCTTTGCAGAGCGCAATCAAAATCTGACTTCTTTGGAGGATTTTAAAATTCCGGATTTTAAAAACCGGATTCTTCCCTTATGAAAGACTCCCATTTTCGGTCAACCCTCCAACAGTTCCTGACTGCAAGCCGGATTTTACCCCGCCAACCCGGCCGCCCTGATGGCAAGGTTCTGCTGCTCTCTGACCTAAAGGAATTTCAAGCTTCTGGGAAGACACTCCTCAAGGAGGCTGCCTGTCCTCTTCCTCCCCTCCGCGAATACGGAAAAAGAATTTGCGGGAGAATTATTCTTCAGAATCAAATTCCGGCAAGGCCGTTTTGTTCAATTCCACTCAGGGATGCACATGTTTTTGGCCCTTCGGTAATTGTGGTGACGGCCACCGGTACGGTGATCTGCGAGGTCAGCAAAGAATGGGGGGTGTATCTGGATACTCCCGAAGCCAGCTGGATTCAGAGAAGATTTTTCCTTCCCAAGCCACGCCACCTTGCCGGCAAAACTTTTCTTCTCGCTTCGACAGGTGCGGAAACATTCTACCACTGGATGCTTGAGTCGCTTCCCCGATTGGCCCTCTGGAAGATGGCTGGAGGGTTAATCGGAAAAATCGACCACTGGTTGGTCAGCCGAAAATCCCCATCGTTCGTCCGCGAATCCCTCACCCACCTTGGTATCCCATGGGAAAGTGTTCTGGATTTTGGGGAAAACCAGCACTGGACCTGTGAAACGTTGGAACTTTCCTCTTTGGCTTCGGACTGGGGCATGTCCTCTTCCTTGGCTGTCGATTTCCTTCGCGCCTCCTTTGGAGTCCCAACAGCCTCCGGAAATGCGAAGCGTTTTTATTTGGTGAGAGGCGAAGCCCGTGACCGCCGGGTGATGGAGGAAACAAACCTCATGGCGGCCCTCAGGAAAGAGGGATTCGAACCTCTGGATTCTGGTCGTCTCGGCATCCGCGCCACCGCTGCCGCCCTTGCCGGGGCCGAATGGATCATCGCGCCGCACGGCGCAGCCCTGACCAATATGGTGTTTGCCCCTCCGGGTTGCAAAGTCGTGGAAATTTTCGACCCTGGCTTTACGAACCCCTGCTACCGTCTTCTTTCTGCAAGATGCTCCCACTCATATTCTGCCTTTTATTCGTTGCCACAGAAACAAACCGCAAATCAGGCGGCAGACGCCAGCGGAAACATCACTTTAGATCTGAAAAGTTTTCTGACTTTCGTGCGTGGATGCTGACATCTGGATCCATGAAGGATCACTTTATTTTCGCAGCACCCTGCTCGGCCCATCTCGAAAGATTCCTCAGAAAATAGGCAATGACCCGTTTGGGACGGATGAGGCCCTCATAAATCCTGAGAAACAGATTCCGCCGTCTGGATGCTTCGACCTCATGTCTTTTGTTTCTATAAACAAAATCTGTGGAATCTCTTTTGTTGGCATGAACAGGAAGACCTCTTCCCTGGGTATCCCAGCAGAACTTTCTTAGGATGGGGTCAGGTCGATCAGCAGTCTTTTTTGGTCTAGACAGAAATTCCCGAATCTTCGCGGCAATGATTTGTGACGTTCCTTGCGAGGTGCGATGCAGGTGCGCGATATGATCCCGTGCCCGCAATCCGATTTCTTTTAGTTCGGCTTTAGATATTTCACTTGGTCGGTGCACTTGCTCTCCATCCCCTGCGTAAAGAAGTCCCGTGGATCCGTGCAGGATGTACTCGTTCGCAGTCGCCTGATTCTCTGCCACCACAACACACCCCATGGCCATGGCCTCTAAAAATGCCATGCCGATCCCTTCAAATCGCCGTGGGGCGATAAAGATCTGGGATTCGGCGATCCTTTTCAAATGTTCTGCATGAGATCCCCATTGTTCAGTTGCTTTTTTTTGCGCCTCCCCCGAGCCGAAGCTCAGGTCTTTGTCCCGAAACAGCCGAAAATCTTGGGACTGACACCCGAGCCTTCGGGCGATGATTTCAGCCCCATGGCGATCCATATCCCCCGGTTCGCGTTCCCAGAAATGGGCCCGAAGAGGTTTCCCCCAGTCTGTGGCTGGAAGAGTTTTCGGATCGGGGGCGTATTGATAATACAGGGATTTTCCACCTTGGGCTGAGATCGACTGATGGAGCCTCCTGCACATGTTTACATAAAGGATATTCTCCCCTGTGGGGAAGAAATCAGCAGGTCGGTTGCGGCTCGCATCGTACATGGGACAGCAAATAACTTTTGTCTGGGTCGCCAAATACGGCAGGCAGGCATCCAGCTGGAATAGGCAGACTGCATCAAATGCTCCCGCCTCCACCTTTTCCATAAATCCCTCCAGCCCGGCGCTGTCGCCGTAATGAATTTGAGGGGACTCTGGAAACCAGCTCAAAAGCCAGTCGAAAACCTGGGTATACCGATGATGGGGATGGGTGAGAAATCCGATCACGCTTTCACCGGTTGCCGAAGTTCTTCCTCAATCATTTTACGAATGACTTCTTCCAGGGGAGTTACCGCTTTCCATCCCAGCTGTTCGTTGGCTTTCTGCGGTCGCCCTCGGCTGAATAAAATATCCGTCTTTCGCATCAATCCAGGGTCTTGTGTCACATGTTTCCGGTAATCGAGATGAAGTTGATCAAAGGCCATTTCGACAAATGTCCGAAGGCTTTCGGATCGGCCAGTTGCAACGACATAGTCCTGGGGAGTTTCCGATTGCAACATCCGCCACATCGCTTCGACATATTCCGGCGCATAGCCCCAGTCCCTCTGAATATCCAAATTTCCCAACATCAAGGAAGATGCTTCTCCCCGGTGGATTTTTACAGCTCCCTGAATAATTTTTCGTGTGACGAAGCGGGGCGGCCGCAACGGGGATTCATGGTTGAAAAGGATCCCGGTACAGGCCATCAAATCATAGTTTTCACGGTAGTTTTGCACCTGCCAGATGGCCGCGGCTTTGGCCACCCCGTAGGGACTGCATGGTCGGAAAGCCGTGTTTTCATCTGCACCGTCCTGGTGGGTAGTGCCGAACACCTCGCTTGATCCCGCATTGTAAAATCGGATTTTGCCTTCGGCCCAGCGGATGCTTTCGAGGATGTTCAGTGTCCCGGTCATGATGCTTTCAAAGGTTTCCACTGGCTGTGCAAAGGACAGGGCCGGCGACGACTGTCCGGAAAGATTGTAGATTTCATCCGGCTTAACCTTTTGCACGCATTGCAAAACGCTTCGAAAGTCGTTGGGGGCAACCGACTCAAGCTCAAGCTTACCCAGGATACCCAACCGTCGCAGTCCCGGGAAGGTGTGCAACTGGCTGTCTCGGGATGTTCCGGTTACATCGTATCCTTTTTTCAGAAGAAACTCCGCCAGATAAGCCCCGTCCTGGCCGGAAATTCCGAAAATAAGGGCGCGGGGTTGATTCATGCGGAGAACCATGTCGGTGAGTGATAGGGAAGTTTGCCGAGGATACATTCCTTCCCGTCCAAAAGATTGATGACGGGCATCGATTCGATCATTTCTGCCTGTTTTTTCCCTCTTAGAAAAAGGAGTTCCTGCATCGCTCCCCTGCCCTCGGTGAATTTCGCGCAGTGAAATGTTCTTACGCCAATTCTGGACACAACGTGAGGAGCCAAGTCCTTGCGTATAAAATAACTATTACAACCATTCGATCCTGTACCCAGAAACTCGTACCCTTTTTTCTGGGAGAGATGGATCATCGCTTGGATGGAGGCCCCGAAGTAAATATTCCCTCCAAGGGATGGGGAGCGGCGAAAATCAGGCTGATAGGGAACGGTCAGGGGCAACAGATCGCCGAAACAGGAATTAAACTCCAGAACGACAAGCCCCGGCCGTATTTCCTCTATCGCCTCCCACACCCAGTAATCATTCCCATCAATGTCCAAACTCAAAAGTCCGGTTTCTGCTGGGACATCTTGCGACTGTAGAAGCGACTGAATATTTTCTCGTGTCACAAACGCCTGCCGGATCCGCAGATCATGCCGCCAAGCGACTGAACTGGACTCTACTGCTCGAACGTCTGCCTCATTCCCTTCAAAGATAAAGCCTGTCCAATTCCGGTTTTGCAAAAGGTAGCGAGTGTTGCTTTCCCGGTAATCTTGGGTTCCGATCTCCACAAAAACAGGCTTCAGCCCCGGTGCTTTTTCTATCAGCCAATCGATTATTCCGTCCTCCCCCCACTGGGAACTTACGGAGAACTCTACGGCGGCCAACGAGTGAATCTTCTCCTGCCTGCGGTTTTCATTCCGGATACTCAATGCCGCAAGCAGAGCCGCTTTTTCATTCTGTTCCCTCTGGCCACGCTCCATCTCCCCTAACTTTTCCGGAATTCTGCGGTCCCGGAAAATCATCGTCCCCTCCCATAGTGCCCCTGCAGAACTTCCCCGTTAATCTTCAGCAAATACCTGTTGAGCCGGATTTTATGTGCAACAGATAATCCGTTCATTGCGGTAAGGGCGCATTTCGTGAACCGGGCGGTGGGCCAAATCCGATCAATCCATGTTGGGGAGAAAGCTCGATAGGGATCTTTTTGCTGGCTGGCCCCTTGATTCCCAAAATGAATCTCCGCATCGTCTACTCGCCCTACCTCGCCCTGCCCGACCAAGAAGCAGTCGATCGCCCAGTCTGCCGCAGGAAAGGTTTTTCCCAACTGCGGACACTTCCGGATCACATCTGTCCTCATCAGGGAGTAAAAGATAGCATGGGAGTCCCAGATATTTTGCAGAAGTTTTTTCATCCGCATGAATTTGCCACCAAGGCACTCAAAAATGATCGCTCGCTGAGGGTCGTTCGGATGCTGGTTCCTTGCTGCGGAGGCCACCCAGCCAGAGTGTTCTTCTAGGCTCCGGACGTTTGCATCTAGAAAGTTTGGCGACCAAAAGTCGTCCGCTGCTGCCCACATAAAATATTTTCCCCGAGATTGGTTGAGAACAAAATGGAAATTGGCGCAAGCCTGGAGAGTTCTGTTTTGTCTGAAAGATTGTATTCGTGGATTCTTTTTTTTTGCAGTCCTGATGATCTCTTCCGTTGCATCCGTGGAGGCGTTGTCGGAAATGCAGATTTCGTAATTAGAGAATCTCTGCTCATGAAGAGATTCTAAAGCTTTCGAGAGCGTCCTTTCACCATTCAAGACAGGTATTCCGATGGATACAGCCGGAAGCATTCGAACTACTTTTTACCTTCAGACATCACTTGCTTCGTGCTACCGACATTTCCTCAAATATCCATCAGGAGCGACAGTAATAAGCAACTTATGCTCAATGTTTTTGTCGATTTCGAATTCAGAGTGCGTTTTCAAAAATTCCCACACCGCTGTTTTTGGATTGTTGCCCGGACCCCAGTGTCGATCAGGAAACATCTCGGGCGGCAGATCTTCAATGATCGTATCAAATACGACGCAATAACTTCCCACGCTGGCGAGCGGTGCATACGCATGCAGTTCCTTGATAACGTGCTCGTGAGTATGATTTGAGTCGAGGCAAACAAGGACTCGTGAATAGTTCGATGCCAATGCTTGCACTTTTACAATGATCTCCGGATCAATGCTTGAGCCTTGAATCATCTGGATGCGGGATGCCATGGGATGCGATTCAATGGCGGCTCGGTTTTGCGAACGTATATCAAGATCAATCCCCAAAACCTTTCGCTTTGACTTCTTCGGATCGATCGTGGATCCCGCCTCAATCCCATCGCACAGATCAAGGAGGGCCAGCATGGAAGCGCTCATGATCAGTGATCCACCATGCGCAATTCCGGTCTCGATGATCAAGTCGGGCCTAATCTGCCAAATCAGATTTTGCATTTGGACCAGGTCTTGGGGATATTGGATCATCGGCCTGCCCAGCCATGAAAAGTTGTAGGAGTATTTCGAAAGAATTGTTTCTGCTTTGAATGAGGTCGCGGCAGCTAAAAGGGCCTTATTCCGAGGCACTTCTTCGATTCTCTTGCTTACCTCTTTTTCGAATTCACTCATGATCAATAGAAATTAGCCTGTTTTTGCCATTTGTATATTGATGGATTTCATCCATGTAATTTGAATTCATCACATAGATCACGTCCGTGGGGTTGATCTCTTTCATTCCTTCTTCCGGCGAGCAGACCCTTAATCCTGAGCTAGGCAAATACTTTCCCTGCTTGGCAGGGTTGATGTCGATGGCAAATCGAAAGGTTTTCCCTTGGCGCATTTTTAAAAGAGAAAATATAACTCCTTTCGAGGCACCGCCCCAGATAACCGAGTCATGTGAGTCAGTCGAATCAATCGCTGATCGATCAAAGTCTCTGGGAAATTCAACTTTATCATCTTTATCCAGGACGGCATTTCTTAGGTTTTTCAAATCAGCAAGTATATAAAAATACTGGCCGCCAAAGAAATGGCCGCTTTGTATTAGCCCTTCAAAGATCCTTTCAAAATCACTTATCCGAAAATAATTCACATGCTCATAAAATATGTCGTACCACGCTCTCCTTTGACATATCCACTCAAAACATGGCACTTCTATATAAATAAGCCCACGGTCTTCGTTCGCAGCTGCGATTTGTCTTAGAAAACTTACCGGATCTGAAATATGCTCCAAGACATGGCGCAGAATAATCCCGTTAGCTTTTTCAGTGATTCCGGGCTCAAAGTATTTTTTACTGATTCTTGGGTTCTTTCCCTCATAGGCTGGGTCTATCCCTTGGACGTCCATGCCGAGATCCACCATCATTTCGAGAAACAAGCCCTTTCCGCATCCAATTTCAACTAGGGCTTTGCTCCCCAGCCTGGACTTCACGATTTGAGCAACCTGAGTTAAATGAGATCGGAAAGATCGGCTTATTCCTTGTTCGTTATTGTAGTACCGATCATACACCATTTTTTTCGGATCGAAATCAGCATTGTAAACTAACCCGGTATTCTGGTCTTCCACAATTCTGATATTCCCAGTCGCACATTCCACAGCTTTTTCATGGGTTTCATAGACGCAGTTTTGCAGCACTGGAAGGTCTTGCTGAGAGTAAAGTTCCTTATGCATTTTAATCTGACCGCCTTGGATTTCGCATAGGTTCCCCAACCACATAAGGTGGCTCTTTTATGTTTTCATCTTTTCTGCCAAATGATAGCAGGTCGGGACGTCCATATTGTTTCGCGATTTCTTCTGCAAGTTCGCGAACGGTCGTCGCCAATCCTGAACAGATATTGACGGGCCCAACCTCCGTCCCAAGAGCTACCTCTGCGATTTGATCTCCTGCCTGGGACACATCCAAGTAGTCCCTTGTCTGTTTGCCTTCAGTAAGCTCTGCCGTCTCGCCCTTGGATATTTTGCCTCGTACATACGGCACAAGTCGACGCTCGTCCTCTCCCTCTCCATAAAGATAGAAGAGACGGCACCAAACAAAATCAGTGCCTCGAGTTGACAAATATACGGAGCAGAAGGTAAAGAGAGATGTCTTTGCGGCTGCATAGGTGGTTAATGGTTTCAGGGGTGTCTGAGTCGAAAGCCTTGATGCTGAAAGTTCGTATTCAAAGCATGTTCCTACCCCAATAAATCTTTTCACCTTGGCGCAAGCGGCACCTCGAACGAGTTCAATCGACCCAATTAGGCAATCCGCATTTTTTTCGGATTCAAGATATTGGCCTGGTTCGACATACCAGGCAGCATGAATCACAGTGTCGATTCCTTTGCATGCATTTGCCCACCAATGCCGGTTTTCAGCAAAGATATCTTGAGAGGTAATTATTTTTTTTACAGAAGCAATATCTTTAACAGCGTTTTGCTTGCCGTTCCTAACAACTAAGGTCATTTCTACATCTTTTTTCGAAAGCGAACGCACAACCTGCCGCCCTACGAAACCCGTTCCTCCTGTGATTAGAATTCTTTTCACAGGATCCTAATCTCTGGAATTGCTGTCACGAAACGTACCCCCTCCTTTTCTATGTCGAGATTCTGTTGGCGAATTTCCTCCGCAATATTCCAAGGTAGGATTAGTATACAGTCTGGTCTGTTTTTTCGCATCTCGTCCTGAGGGCGAATAGGGATTCTGCTTCCTGGCATAAATTTATGCTGCTTGGAAGGCGCCGCATCATAAACGGCAGGCAGAAGGTCGGTTTTGACCTCCGCGAAGTTCAGCAAAGTGTTGCCCTTAGCAGCGGCTCCATACCCCAGTACTTTTTTCCCTGCCTGCTTTTGCTTCGTTAAAAACCCATGCAGGTCTTGCTTGATCTTTTCCGCACGTCTTTGGAACTCTTTATAAATCATCAGATCCTGAAGTCCTTGTTTGTTTTCTTTTTCGTTTAGTTCCCGTATGGACGACTCTGTTTTTCTTGGGTCGTCTTTGTGACACCCATAGATTCTTAGGCTGCCTCCGTGGGTCGGAAGCTCCTCCACGTGCCAGACCCGCAGTCCCACATTTTCAAAGATACGACAGGTTGTATGCATGGAGAGATACGAAAAATGCTCATGATACACTGTATCAAACTGGCAGTGCTCAAGGAGTGTCATGAGGTGCGGGAATTCGAGAGTGACCACTCCTCCTTGCTTGAGTAAGGCTTTTAGCCCTTGAACGAAATCATTGATATCTGGCACGTGGGCAAAGACATTGTTTCCTATTATTAAATCAGCCTGCTTGCCTTCTGCTGCCAAGGTTTGGCCTAAACTTTCGCCAAAGAACTCTCGAACGACTGGAATCCCCAGTGCCTCGGCTGCAGCTGCCGTGCTTGCCGTTGGCTCGATTCCCAGACATGGGATTCCGGCACCCAAGATGTTTTTCAGCAGATATCCATCGTTCGAGGCAATTTCCACCACAAGACTCCTCGGTCCAAGACCCAACTGGGGGATAACTTTTTCGCAATATTTGGCCGCATGCGCCAACCAGCTCCTTGATGTCGATGAGAAATAGGCATATTCCGAAGTAAAAAGATCACTCCTTCCGACAAAGTCTTCTGTCTGTACCAGCCAGCAGTTCGTGCACACCAAAAGTCTTAGAGGATACTTGGGTTCCGGCTTTTCAAGATCCTCTTTCGAAAGATAGGCATTGGATGGGGGCATGACGCCCAGATCCAGAAACTTTTCCCTCAGCTCCTGCTTGCAATGCCGGCATTTCAAAGGCTGATTCCTTTGTATTGATTTGAAACGATCGGCCAATCCCGATCTCGGTCCGACATTCCCGCAATCGGAAGAGGCCAAGAGATCGAAAGCTTCGGATCTTCAGGGGGAAGCCCTCCCTCGTCCGACGGCGAATATTTCTTTGAGTGAAAATAAAGCATCTCCACATCGTCGGTTCTTGTTTGGAAACCGTGGGCAAATCCTTCGGGGATCAGCATGGCTCGTTCATTCGCCCCAGAAAGAACTTCAGCATGCCAATGGAGAAAGGTGGGAGAACCTGCCCTTAAATCCACAGCCACATCCCAAACCTCTCCTCGGAGACACATCACTAACTTCTTTTCTGCGTAGGGTGGATTTTGGTAGTGCATCCCACGGATCGTTCCGCTCGCCGATGTGTAAGTGTGGTTCACTTGAGCAGTCGGACCCGTCCAAATTGTCCCTAAATCCTCCAAACAGAACAATCGGGCGAATCTCCCCCGCAGATCCGAAAGAGTTTTTCTTTGGACCAGTTTGAGCCCGCCAAGGGGAAGATCGGTAACCTGAAAACGGTTCACTTTGTTGAAAGAAAGGCCTCGAAGTCTGATTCACAAAGCTTGATTGTTTCCTCTCCTTTTAATTGCCTTCGATACCAACTCATGGTTTTTTCAATTGCCTGATCAAGGTTCCAAACAGTCGTAACTCCAAGAATCTGTTCGGCTTTGCGATTTTCCAGACAAAGAGTCCTTGCTTCATCCGGGCCCGAAGGCTTAGTTCCCCAACGAACCTCCCCGGAACCGAAAGCTTGTTTTGCCTGAATGACCACATCACGCACGCTACTGACCTGATGGGGGGGCGGGCCGAAGTTATAATCCCCAGCAAGCCTCGGACTTAAGAACAAGCTTTCCGCTAATCGTAAATAGGCGGCAAGCGGTTCGAGGACATGTTGCCAAGGGCGAGTAGCCTCAGGATTGCGAACAGTCAGTATCCCGCCGTTCCCCCAAGCACGAACTGCATCCGGGATGACTCGGTCCACAGACCAATCTCCTCCGCCAATCACATTCCCAGCCCGAGCGGCAGCCAACGCGATTCCGTCAGGCTGAAAAAAGGATTCGCGATAGCTGGCAATAGCCATCTCGGCTGCAGACTTGCTTGCGCTATAAGGATCCTTTCCTCCCAGTGGATCATCCTCCTGAAACGCCCGGCCGTTCTCATTGTTCCGGTAAACCTTGTCGGTCGTCACAGCAACGACCACGCGGGCCGTTTTGGTGGAACGGACTGCTTCAAGAACATTTACCGTCCCCTGAACATTCGTTGCAAATGTTAGGGCTGGATCGAGATAACTGGGCCGCACCAAAGCTTGGGCCGCCAGATGAAAAACAACCTCTGGCTTAAAATCATGAATGGATTGTTGGACCTTATTTTTATCTACGATATCGGAGATTTGGTGGTCCAAATCCTTGGTGAGATGCAAAAGTTCAAAAAGCGCAGGGTTGGTGACAGGCGCGAGAGAGTATCCACGAACTTTTGCTCCAAGTCTAACGAGCCAAAGCGCCATCCACGCTCCTTTAAACCCTGTATGACCTGAAAGCCACACCCGCTTTCCCCGCCAAAATTTGGCATCTGGCTGGGGATAGATGCTTTTCAGCTCCAACGCTTCCAAGGAGCCTTCCCGCTGGCCCACAATTCCTCTAGCTGATTTTTGTCCCGGAGGGTATCCATCGGCTGCCAGAAGCCTTGATGTTCGTAGGCCATCATCTCCCCTTTCTGAGCGATCAAATGTAAAGTCTGGCTTTCCCAACTTGTCTGATCTCCTTCAATCAAATTCAAGCATTGTGGGGAGAGGACAAAAAAACCCCCGTTGATTGCCCCTCTGTCTCCAAGGGGCTTTTCCACAAAGGCTGTTACCTTCTCACCGGCCGTTTCGATGGCTCCATAGCGCCCAGGTGGCTGAACTGATGTGACGGTGGCCATCTTGCCATGCTGCTGATGAAATTTCAAAAGAGCCCGAATATTCACATCGGCTACACCATCCCCGTAGGTAAAACAAAAAGTCTGCTCATTTTTCAAATAGCCTGCTACCCGCTTTAGACGCCCTCCGGTAAGCGTATTTTCACCGGTGTCAACTAACGTCACTTTCCAAGGTTCCGCCTTCTTTTCGTGGACCACCATCTCGTTGGTGGACATGTCAAATGTGACGTCCGACATGTGCAAGAAATAGTTGGCGAAATACTCTTTGATTAAATACCCACGATACCCGCAACAAATAATGAAATCATTAATTCCGTGGTAGGAATAAAGCTTCATGATGTGCCAAAGAATTGGTTTGCCGCCAATTTCAATCATCGGTTTCGGTTTGAGATGTGTTTCTTCCGAGATTCTTGTCCCAAGACCACCGGCGAGGATGATCGCTTTCATGGTTTCCGTGATTTCCCGAGGGTCTGGATTGGGGAATTCATATGCTGGTCTTCCATCCTGAAGTCGCCGGAATCGGCAAATCTCTGAATGGCATTAATGATTTCCGCGTGACCTTTCGGCGTCCATTCGTTCATCCACTTCCCGTATACCATGGGGGTGAATTGTTTGTCATACCCCCCAAGACCAGCGATGGTCTTTTCGTAATCCTGGAAGAAAAGGTTTTCAGTGTTATAAATATTTTTCATAAAATAATATTCGTAGATATCTCTTTTCGAAGCCTTATGAAAGAAAGTCTGTGGATCCATTAATAATTTTTTGTAATGCCCGATGCTTTCGGCATGAAGATTAAAAGAGTATGCAATATGCGGGTTGTTTTGAGAAGCGTTGATTACGGGAATGCCGAGTAGGGCATACTCAAAGGCAATCGTCCCATAGACCGTCAAAGCCAGATTAATACCTTCCGAGATGATTTGGAGGTGGGAGGAATCCGCAGGCAGCAGTGTAATATTCGGGTATCGACGAAGAAAGGACTCGATGACTTCCATGGTACCCGAGAGGTAGTCCGGATGGGTTTTGATATACCAATCATAGTCTGTCGCTTGGGATACCCCCCCTAGGAATTCGAGCCATTCATAAAAATCCGGGAAGATATTGTCTCCATAGCTGTGAGGGCTGTCAAAAAAACAGTGGGTTGCAATTAGGATTTTTTTCTTGGATGAAGGGCGAAGCAGTTTGCGGGCATCTGGGCTTCCAAAGGCCGACTTCTTCGAATAACTCATATCGACACCAATCTCTCCATTCAATCTTCTTTCGATCCGTCTTTCAGCCTCAAGCAATCCTGCGTTCTGGATGGGGATAGGAAGCTCGGCAAAGCGTTCGCGGAAATAAAAGAAATCGTTATACGCAAATAAGTTTTTCTGGCTCAAACGGTAAGCATGTGTGACGTTGACCTGAAAAGCCGGAATGCCATGATGCACAGCGATTCGCAGGGGGATTGCCAAAGTGTATACACAGTGACTCACATTGATTGCCGCAACTGTGTTATTCTTAAAGAAATCTTCCCAATGAAGAAATAGGTCCAGAGCTTCGACTAGGTAGCGCTGAAATTCAGGAGAATTTATTTCAGCCGTTGGTTTGCGGTGCTGCTGTAAATATGAATCATAAAGCAAATCTCCAATACGGACGCCCCGTATTGCTATATCTTCAATATCTTTTTTACATGTAAGGGTCGCATGGATTTTCTTTGCGAGGCGTTTTGCCCTCATTTCTCTCAGTCGGCTGCGTGGAACCCCCAGCACTTCAGAGACACCGAATGAGCGGTACACGCTTGCCTCGTTTTCAGTCTGGTGTCTTCTCTTGTTTCCATAAAGATAGTCCCTCCAGCGAACGACTAGGTAGGGGTCATAGGCAACGAGACGAGCACTTGAAGCAGAAGCCATGGCATTTGCAAAATAGCTGTATGCAATATGTGCGGAGTGCAACGCATTCATTTCCAACAAAACTACCGGCTGTCCCGCTCTCACAGGTCGCGAAGAATGAAAAACCTTTTGGTTGTGTTGAATAAATTTCTCTATTTCATCGTTTTTCATGAATATCCCTCAGAGCAGTCGGTCAATCCCGAACATGAGAGATGCGATTCTTTGATTTTCAAAGATCACGCTTTGGGGCATGCGTGCCTCAAGTGAAAATCCAGCTTTTTCAAGCGCTTTTGATGAGCCAAGGTTATTTTCATAACAACCTGCAGTCACTTTCTCCAGCCCCAGACTTTCAAACCCATACCGAACTACACGCTGGATAGCTTCTGTGGCATACCCTTTTCTCCAGTACAGTTTTTCACCAATCAAGTAGCCTATGGGAGACCGAGCGTGCTCTTTTACGAATGGCCCCAAGCGTATGTTGCCTATATGGCATCCTCCCTGTTTTTCAAATAGACCCAGAAGGAGATCATTTTTACTTTCGTTAATCGACTTCACAAAACCACGAATCTTTTCTAGCGATTGGTTTTTTTCAAAGCGAACTTCAAGAAAACGGTTCACTTCGTCGTCTACAAGCCATTTTAGGTAGTTTGCCTTAACATCCTCTTCCCTCAGATTTTTTAAAGTTAAGCGTGGAGTATCCAGATGTTTTTCGAGGAGCATGGATTCGTTAAACCACCTTACAGGGTAGCCCCTCATTGTTCAGAAAAGCCTTTGCCCTAAGGGGGTTGCTATCGGAAAAGTTAAAAAGGCTTCCGCACGCAAGGGCGCTGACTCCGGTTCTAATAAACGCTTCCTTCAGGTGTCCATAATTCCCAGATCCTCCGCAGCCGATAATGGGCACGGTGGATGTGTTCGTGGCAGTTGTCAGAAGATCAAGATCATACCCGGCCATCATCCCGTCGTGATCGACTGATTGAATCAAAAACTCTCCTGCGCCATGTTTTTCGCAGGTCCCCATGTGCTCTTCCAGGGCAACATTTTCTAATGTTCCCCCGCATGATGACCATAAGGAAATCTTTCCACTGCTTTCTCTTTTTATGTCGATACCCACCACGACTGCCTGCACCCCAAATCGTTCCGCCACCTGGGTCATTAAATCGGGACTCCGGTACGCCGCACTATTAATGACAACTTTGTCAGCACCTTGCGTCAACAGGAGCGAAGCCTCGGTCAATGTCCTCACGCCTCCGCCTACGGTCAGTGGCATAAAACACACTTTTGAAATTTCAGGGAGAACTTGGGCAATCTGTCCGATGCGATCTCCACTTTTCTCAATGTTTAGAAGGATAATTTCATCACTGGTTTGCGAGTTGTAGACAGAGGAGCTTTTTACAGGATCTCCCACATCTCGATATTTTTCAAATCGAATAGTTTTTACCAATCTCCCTCTCCGTAACAGCATGAGGGGTATGATTCTTTTCTTCAGCATTGTCCGTTCCAACGACAAAAGTTTTCCATGAGTCTCAGGCCGTGCACCTGACTTTTTTCTGGATGAAACTGACAGCCTATAATGTTTTTTTGTCCTATCACAGCTGCGATCGCCCCCCCATATTCTGCTGTTCCAATCACCATGCCCTCGTTTTCGATTCCCACCCCGAACGAATGGGCAAAATAAAAATCTCTGTCATTTGGAATCCCCTCAAGAACCGGATGCGCTTGCTGGAAGTGCACGCTATTCCAGCCTATGTGGGGAATTCTCAGTCCTCCTGAAGGCTCCAAACGACGAACTCTACCGGGAATCAATCCCAATCCTTCGTGTTCCCCCCCTTCCTGGCTGGTTTCCATTAGCAGCTGCATACCAAGACATGTCCCCAACAATGGCCGCCCCGTTGAAACATATTCAAGGAGGAGGGGCTTCCACTTCCGTCGCGTAATCTCTTCCATCGCTGCTCCAAAATGCCCCACCCCAGGAAGGATGAGGTGGGTTACTCCCTGAAACCCCTTCTCCTCCTCAATCAGGATTGCCTTAAAACCGTTTTCCTCGACCGCATTCGCCACGGAGCGAAGGTTGCCGATTCGCAAATCCAAAATCCCAACCAAGGAATCGGTCAGTTTCCCCCCTTTGAAATTTCCGGTTTATGCCTGATTCCACGCCTTTCAGGCGGTTCTCGGAACCATGATTCATAATCCGCTGTTTTTGGAGCTTCGGAGGCCTGAAAGTTTGGCTGGTGAGGCGAAACCACCGTCTTTGCTACGATTTGATTGAACTCCTCCTCTGTAAGATCGAGGTATTCGAGAAATAGTTTCAGCGAGGGTGGCTTTTTTCCCTCATACTCAGCAATCAGATGCTTGGCTTCCTGCATGCTGATGCGCCGGTTCCTTAAATCCAACGCCGTCATTTGGGTTACTCGGCTATAACCCCTCTTGAGATATTTAATATAATCTCGTACCCCTTGCATGAAACACTCAATTTTCTCATAGGGATATACTTCCCATGGCATCCCTTCCACCTGATCTCCCTTCCAGCCCAACTCATTTTGAATTATCGAAACCTGTTTTTTCACATCCCAAGGGATGAAGGAACCCAGGCAAACGGATCGGTATCCCAGCTTCTTCAACTCTCGAAGAGGAGGGTACGAAAAAGGTTTCAAATCTCTCGGGTCAAGAACGAAGTCCCCTGAAATCATTCCCGCCATATCCTCCGCAGTGATTCCTAAGTTGGTGGATCGGTTGAATTTTACTTCGTCCACCTCCTCAATCTGGTTGTCACGGTAATCGTAGTAGGCTGTATATTCGGAGGATGGCTCCCCCCAAAAGATCAAAGGAATCCGTTTCTCGAGGGCTACATGCATCGGATAGGAATAAATACCAGTGTGGCAATGCCAACAAAAGTCCCCCTTTCTAGTGAGGGACTCCAACATCAACCGCTTCACAAGCTGCCAGTTGGGCGTGAAGGAAATGACATCGACCCCCAATTTACGAAAGGTTCTCTCATTGTTCTGGAGCAGCCCTTGCCTCATAAAACCATGATTGAACTGCACGACGAGAGGTTTGATTTTATATTCCTTCACCAGATAATTCAGCGTAAAGGTGCTGTCTTTCCCCCCCGAGAAAGGAACGAGACAATCGTAATCGTGTTTTCCACGGTAGGCTTCCACCAATTCATCGAGTTGCCTCTTTCTCCCAGACCAATCCACCACCTCATCCTTAAACTCTTTTTGGGTGCAGATGTTGCAGGTCCCTTTTGCGTCGAACTCCAGCGTTTCGTATGTTTCAGGGAGGTTGCAGTCTTTACAATGCTTTAACATATACAGGGAATATAGGGTGGGCTTAGGAAAGCTCCAAATCTTCTATTTTTTCAATTTCCGGATGCGGCAGTGGCTCCGCCTTCCCTCCGGGGGGAATACAGCTGACGACTCTTTTCCCCATGATCAGGCCCACAACCATCGCCATGGTTGCGCATCCCACTACAATATCGCTTTGGTGAATCTGTTCAATCAGGGTTCCTGATTCTCGACAAAAAATCGGCCCCTTAAACTCATGGGGGGCCCAGTCATACTTTCCGACCTCTTCTTGTGGATGTGGTCGCAAGATTACTTTTTCAATTGTGGGACCGAGCTTCGAAAGGTTCTTCAGGAAATACCGTACGGCCTCTTCCTCGGTATATCCCCAATGCATAGGATCGCCATGCAAAGCAATGCCATCCTCTCTCAAGGGCTCACAGACATACAACACTTTTAGCCCTCCCACAGATCGGTTTGCCGCCGGAAGATGAAGCATTTCGCGTTGAATTTCGGTGAAGTAGGGATTGGGAAACAGTTTCACCCCTACCTCTGGAAGATGCTTTTTTGCGAGGTCGTACGCCCAGCGGTCTCCGACCCAAACCTCATCGGGAAATTTTCCGGCGTTCTTTCGAAAGAACCTCTGCCGATAGTTTGTCCAATGATCCAGAACCGCCACGCTTTTTTTCCCTTTTTCCTGAGCTAATCCAATGGCTTGCCATTCCAAGTCGGAAAGAAAGCTGGTACCACAAAGAAGCCATTCACAATCCTGAATGAGTTCGTGAAGAGTCCGGCTTTCAAGGCGGCCAATTTTTCTAGAGAAAACTCCCTTGGCTGCCCCATCGACGTGATATTGGCAGTCCCATCCTTTCTGCAGAATGTGGCTCGCAATGATTTCTGCCCCTCCGGCATCATGCGCCACGACCCCGATCATCGGCTCGATGGAAGTGAAAGTGTAAACTCCCGGCGTAGGATGCCATATTCCAGCGCATCGACCCATTTGCCCTCTAAAAAGAGGTGCCGACGCCGGCGCCCCTCAGCCTTCATGCCAAGCCGACGAGCCAATTTTTTCATGCCGTGATTATTAGCGGCTGTTCCGCAAAATATTTTCTCCAGATTTAGTTTTGCAAAACCATGAAACATCAGGGCTGTTGCCGCATGAAATCCAAGTGAGTTCCCCCAATGCTTTCGGTCTCCAATCAAAACCGCTAACTCTGCATGTCGATTAATTTTGGATATTCCCTGCAGGCTGATATTTCCCACATGGGTGCCATCTGAATGACAGATAGCCCATACCACCTGATGCTCCTCGTCGATCGCCCGAAGATAATTCTGAAACCACTCCTTGGTTTTTACGTATTTCCCGTGCGAGTTAAGACGGCAAACCTCTTGGTCTTCAAACCAGGACGGGTAGGGACCTTGCAGATCCTTCTGTTGCAAACCTCTCACAAAATATCCTCGGGGGAGAGAATAAATCATCGCAAGGAATCCATGTTTTTCCAAACCTTGTGAAAGGCCTTGATAATTTCGGCGACTTGACGCTCCAGGAAGCTATGCGAACAGATCCCCAGGCCTAAGAAGCTTCGATCATGGAGATCCTCTGCCACCGGGCAGATTCCCTTCGCATAGCTCACTTCTCGGCGACAAATATCCGAACTCCATGGGAATCCCTTGCTCCCATAGGCAATTTTTTCCTGATAAAGCGGCAAGAGATGCAGATTCTGATATCCACAGGCCAAAGCGGGAACGCCTTCGGCCACCAAAGCTGCATGGATTTTCTCCCGGCTTACTTTGAGCCCGAATGTGTCCAGCTGCATGCCGTAAACATAGTAAACGTGTGTACACCCATCCCTTATCTTGGGAATTTGCAGCCCGGGCAAAGTTCCCAATCCCGAATCGAGTTGTCTCGCTATTTTCTGACGTCCTGCGACAAGTTTGTTGAGTTTCTTGAGTTGCTCGATTCCTATGGCCGCCTCGATTTCGCCAAGGCGAAAATTATGACCGATCATATTGACCAATGACTTTGTCCCTTTTTCCTTCACTACCGCCTCCGCATGGTTCCGTATTAACCGCATTTTTTCTGCCAGATCATCATCATTCGTGACAGCAACCCCCCCTTCCCCCGTATGGATATGCTTATGATAGTTCAAGCTAAACCCTCCAATATCCGCCAAGGTTCCCGCATATTTGCCTCGGATCTTTGCCGCCGGAGCCTGAGCGGTGTCACAAATGACTTTTAATTTATGCTTCTTTGCCAAAGGCATAAGGCGCTCCATGTCGGCGGACTGCCCGGCAATATCCACGGCAAGAATCGCTTTTGTATAAGGGGTTATGTTTTTCTCGACCTGCTTCGGGTCGATGCAAAAAGTCTCCCTGTCGATGTCGGCAAAAACGGGGATCGCGTTCCAATGCAAGATAGCAGTAGCGCTTGCGCACATAGTCCAAGGGCTGACAATCACCTCATCCCCCGGCTCAAGCCCTATCGCCCCCAAAGCAGCAACCAGCCCGGAAGTCCACGAATTTACGGCTATCGCATGTTTGACTTTGAAATATTTTGCCCATTTTCGCTCAAACGACTGAACATGAGGGCCCCCATAAAAATCTGGATCCCAACATCCAAGGTAACGAGACAGTTGCCCTGATTGAACCACTTTCCGTGCTGCCTGCACCTCCTCTGCGCCTAAGGACCGATAAGGGGCAAACCGGATGCGGATCGACTTAGAACCGCCATGAATCGCTAGGCATGCTTTCTTGTTAAGTTTTTTCATTTTGGATTTTTTACCGCTTCTTCTAATGCGCTCAATGTTCGCAGTGCTTCCTCTCCCGTGCAAAGATCGGATTTCTCTGCCTCAAGGCACCGCACAACCTCATCCGCTACCACCCCTTGATCCCCTGAAACACCGCGGGTGATAACCTCCTCGTCTGAAGAAAGAGAAAACGATCCCTGCCCAGAAGGATCCAATTGTCGCTTCTGCCAAGTGATCCTGTCTCCCCCTCTTTGATAGCGTAAAACTCCATTTTTGGCGACGAGTTGAATTTCATGAAAGGAAAAGTTTTCATCAGGGAGGGCAAGGAACATAACCTCTGCGTCGCAAAAAGATAATTGTAGATCTGGCTCGCTGTCTTTCCCTGCCAGAATCCTTCCCGATTGTTTCAGCTTGCTGGAAATCACGGGGCCCAACCAATACTCAAGAAGATTTGAAAAATGCGAACCACTATGTACCAGGCCCTTGGAATACCAAACCACCCCACGGATGGGCCTGGATATTCTGCCATCTGCAATCCGCTCCTTGATTTCACGGCAAGAAGAATTCACGCGGCGAGGATAATTAACGCGCAGCATGATATTTTTTTCTAAACATCGTTGGCACATTACCTCAGCATCTGCCACCGATTCGGCAATCGGCTTTTCGCACAATACAAGCCTAGGCGAGATATTTTCCAGGACCTCCTCCAATGTTTTTCGGTGGGTCTCTGTGGGAGTGGAAATCACAACGACATCAGGAGCAAGATTTTTACTAATTTCATTCAGCCGTTCCCATGCAGGCTTTTGATATCGCCCGGTGTACTCCTGTCGCCTCCTTGGGTCGGGATCGATGGCTCCCAGAAGTTCAAAGTTTGGGTTCCGTGCAAAAGCGGTTGTATGGGTCAATGCTGGCCCGGTTTCGGGCATGTCCCAATCATAACCCATTCCGATCTTTCCTAACCCAATCAACAATACGGTATGCTTTTTTCTGTTGATGACTTTATACCTTCTTTTTTTTCGACTGAAAGATCGCTTCGGCTAGTTCCCAATCCTGCTCATCATCAATATCCACGCCCATAGATTTCGGGAGCACATAACCAAGGAACCCTTTATCGCTCCCTGCTCCTTGGGAGTTTTGCACGACCGCAGGAGGAAAGATGGCAAAACACCCTGCGTCAAAATATTTTTTTTCAATCGTTTGAGATGGGACTGCGAACATCCCGGGCTGTAGGGGCGTCATTTGTCCGGTCGGGGCTCTGCTAAGGGCCCATTCGATCGGGGAGGGATATTCCGAAACCGCCAAAAGAGGTTGGCCTCCTCCAGCGGCAGCAAACACCTTTTCAGCCTGTTGCAGAGTCTCCGCATCAAGCAAAGGGGCACAGGCCATAAGCATCCAAGCTTGCTCATATTCAAAACCCCGCCGGTGGTGTTCTTCAATTACATATTTTAGAACCGGCATAATGGGCGTTTGATCGTCGGCCAAGGAAGCAGGTCGCATAAATTCGACCCCTAAACCCAGTTTCTTAACGATTTCTACAATTTGAGGGCTGTCTGTAGAAACATGAATTGTGTCGAACAGTTTGCTCTCTTGGGCGGCTCGAAGCACATGATGAATCATCGGACGACCGGCAAAGTTTCTAATATTCTTCCCCGGAATTCGTTTTGACCCCGCTCTTGCGGGAATGATGGCCAGCCTCCTCATTTAATAATAGAAGAACTTTTTTTGATCATTTCCAAGCTCTCGGACCCGCAATTAAACAGAAGATCGATGCATGACATAAAAGGAAGAAAGGAGCCGAAAAGTTGAGAATATTCCGGATGGTGAAAATCAAAGTAACTAACATGGATGCCTATTTCTTTGAAAGCGTTTGATTCTTCCAGATATTTCCTTGAGCCCGGAGCGGAAATATATTCAGTCGCCCCCACTTCCTTACATAGGGCGGCCAAAAGATCTGCTTTTACGCCTTGTGCATTTAATTTGCTTGATTGCGCTGTTTTCGTTTCAATCCCAAGCGCATTTTTCATTTCATGAATCAATCCAAGAGTAACTTCAACCAGGTGTTTTGTGGGTTCTTGTAGTTTATCTAACAACGTTTTCCCATAGGCATCGAAGAATCTTGCCTTGTTGTAGTTCATTTCGATGGCTTTTCTATGCTGGCTGGAAAAATCTGCATCTTGGTTAATGATCACCTCCCGAATGGTCTGTTCTTGTTTTCCCTTTGAGAGAACAGGAATAGTTAGCCAAAGAGACCCTTGCGGGGTTTTGATTTGATTTCTTTGCTGCCACGATCGTTTGGCAAATTGCACTGAATCGAGAAAAATAAATAAATCCACCGACTGCATCAAACCGAAGTACCCCGCCCAAGGGAGGTAGGTCGGCTGCATGATGGCTACCCGCATGTTTCTTCTACCGCCAAACCAATGCCTTCGTAGCCATAATTGTTCCCATTATAAAACATAAAATGTCGCCCTTGATATTTAATTACAGCGGCGTACTCAACCATCTCACTATCGAAACCCTTTTGTGAGTAGTTCAGATTTGCTATTAGGTCATTTCTTTTCCATCGGACACCATCCCGTGACTCGGCGAAACCAAGCCGGTACGCCGGACCCTTATGGGAAAACCACATCCTCCAAAGGTTTTTCTCTTTCAAAACATAAGGCCGAGCGAGAGCTTTTTCCTGACTGTTTTTAAAATCAATCACCACATGTCCATCTCGGTGCCAGCTTTTCCCGTCTTTCGATAAGCATGTCTTGATATTATAGCGCGGAAGATCTTTGTGCTTCCAATCCTTTCCGGAAACATAAAACATTCGGAATTTCTGACCGTCTTTCACAACCCAAGGCGCCGTATTAATCAATGGATCGCATCTGCAACGCTCAAGAATGGGCGCTTCGGACCATCTTTGAAATGTTTTCCCACCATCTCGGCTGATGGCTAAACCGCCGAAAAGATTCATCCGTGTAGTTGATCCGGGATTCCACCCAATATAATACAGCGCCAGCTCCTGGGAATTGATCCGAAGAATACAGGATGGTGTTACTCCATTGTCATCAAAGCATCCGAGTTTTCCTGGAGAGAGTACCGGCTTTTTGCAAACATTCAAAACTTCGATTTTCCTCCGAAGCGAAACTACGGCAAAACCAATGTGGGACTGGTTTTGGTCATTCCGTCCTGAGAAAAATATTTTATAGATACCGTTCCCAATCGAGTAGGGCGTGGGAATCATGGCATGCGTTTTGCACCAGAAAAGTCTTGGGTCGGGCCGAATAATCAAGCCAGTTTTTTTCCACCGTATCATATTCCGTTTGGCTTTTTCACCTAAAGAACTGTGTTTTGATTGCTCGCGCCCTTCGATCATCTTCCAGATAAATTTCCGCGGGCTGCCCGAGAGCAACAGCCCCCCTTGGCAGCGTTTTGGTCACTGCGGCATTCATCCCGACGAAACAATCGTCGCCTATTTCCGTGAAGTCCTTCACGGAACAGTTGATCCCCAAAAAGCACCTTTCCCCTATTTTGCAATGGCCAGCGATAACCACGTGAGAAGCCAAGTATGTGTGGCTGCCGATCTGGCTGCCATGACCCAGATGGTTTCCCGACCACAAGACAACGTTATGGCCAATTTTCACCGTCGGCTGGATGGTCTGATTCTCTAAAATAAAACAGTTTTCCCCAAGGTGAAGATCTGGCCATGAGCTGAGACGACTATTTATATACGTGACCATCTCATACCCCGCTCTTTTTCCCTGTTCATATTTTTCCTGCCGTAGCTTATTAAATCCTCGGTAAGACAAAGCCACATGCATGCCAAATGAAGAGGGGGGATATTTTATACATGCTTCGCTAAATGGAACCACGGGCAACCCTTCCAGGGAATTTCCGGATACATAGGTATCATCCACGGTAAAAGCCACCACCTTAAAATCACTGTCATGCTCAAAATAATACTTAGCTAGAGAGGCGATTTCGGCGGATCCAAAAATCACGATTTCTTTCTTCATAAACATCCTTTCAGCGACACAGGGCGATAAGAAAATCGAGCGGGAGATTCATTAGCTTTTCCGTCACCCGACCCGTCTCAACTCGTGGGAAGATTCGTTTGCAGATTTCTTGGATGGAATCCTCGTCTTCAAAAAAGAAAAAATCTTGTCCGTCTCGGAAGTCAAAATTCTTCACCTTGTAGCGATGCGGTCCAAGTTTCTCTGCTCGAGTGAATATGGTGTGCGCGGGTCCGACGGTAGACAAATAAAGCGCTCCCCCCGGCTTGATGACCCGCCGAAACTCACGAAGAGCCTTGTCGATATTCCCCTCCGACCCCTCATAGTGTAAAGTGTTGATCGAAAGGATTAGATCAAAGTAGGCGTCCGGATAGGGGAGCGAGCGGTTCGAACCTGCCTGAATTTTCGTCTTGTAGCCTCGTCGATCCATGATGCCTTGAACTGTAGCGGCCATTTCTGGATGCAAATCAACTCCGTGGCACTCGCACCCCAAATCTGCAAAAGGTACAAGATTGTTTGCAAAACCGCATCCAACATCGAGAACCTTCCAATCTTTTTGCGGTTTACAGGGGTCCCGCAGATAATCCCCGCCTCCGAAAAGCACTTTCAGCATGACCTCATTCGGCCACTTGGGATATTTTTCTTCTTTTTTTTCCCGTTGAATTTCCCGGTTCCATTCTGATACGGAGTTTTCGACGCTTTCCATGATCATCTTCCCTTGTAAGTGATGCTGTCCCAGAACAAGGGCTGATCTTTTTGAATGCCTCGATCTACTTGAGCCCCCACTACGGATGACAAATACCGGGCACGAATTCCCAAAGCCGGCCTTCGAATACAAACGTCCCCTGCACGAATTACTTCCCCCGGAGCCAAATCCCGGGCCGCATAGACCCCTTCCCGCCTCCCCAACTCCCTCTCTTTGGGCAGCATCTCTTTATCCGGTGAACCGAGTGCTTGATACGCCTCTTGGAGAAGTTCCCCATACTCCTTTAGTTCACCGGGCTCCATTGCATAAAAGTGATCCGGTCCTTTCCCGAGACGATCCAGTGTACAATGTTTTTCAAAGACACGGGCTCCTACCCCCACGGCCACAAGGGAGGCTGCTCGACCGAGCGTATGATCGGAAAACCCCACCGGGCAGCGAAAACGTTCGATCCAGCCCGGAAGGACGCGCACATGGGCTTGCTCTGGAGGTAAGGGATAAACTGCGCCACATTGCATGAGGACAATCTTCGTATTCCCAACCCCTCGGCAAATGTTGACCGCTTCCTCGATATCGACCATATCGCACATTCCGGTTGAGATGAATAATGGCTTTCCAGTCGAAGCCAGCCGGTGCACAAATGGCAAATTCACGGTCTCAGAAGAAGCAATTTTGTGAGCGGGAACCCCGACATCTTCCAAGGTGGCGACAGAATGCAGATCAAAAGCGGAAGCCAAAAAATGAACCCCGCGCTCCTTTGCATGGACCGCCAAAAGAG
>Ga0214919_10001191_pt1 | contig 43373 bp, 48 predicted proteins | sample LL1503_MetaG_FD_177994 | JGI IMG/M metagenome (GOLD analysis project Ga0214919, IMG submission 177994) | Freshwater microbial communities from Lake Lanier, Atlanta, Georgia, United States - LL-1503 | ecosystem: Environmental > Aquatic > Freshwater > Lake | place: USA: Georgia | collected... | reverse complement strand
TTGTTGTCTTTGTTGTTCGAGCTGTTGTTGTCTTTGTTGTTCGAGCTGTTGTTGTCTTTGTTGTTCGAGCTGTTGTTTTTGTTGTTGGATTTGTTGTTGTTGTCTTTGTTGTTGTTCGAGCTGTTGTTTTTGTTGTTGGATTTGTTGTTGTTGTTGGATTTGGGGTTTTTGGATTTGTTGTTGTTGTTGGATTTGGGGTTTTTGGGGTTGGATTTGGGGTTTTTGGGGTTGTGACTTAACTTGATTATTAGATACACTATTGTTTTTTGTAGAAGGTAATTGCCGTACTATCGCAGCTATATTAGAATTTGTATTTATCAAATTTTGATTCAAATTATTAATTTTTTGTAATGCTTTATCTTCAATTAAATCATTTTTAATAATTGAATTTTCGATAATTCCCTCTAAAATTAACTTTGTCAATAGTTTATTTTTGTCGTCACTTAAGCCATAGAATCCATGGAAATTATTTTTATTGATTCGTTCTCTGATTTCATTAATATCTTTGACTTTTTTTACTAAAAAGTTGATTTTATTACCTTGCAATTTTTTTCGTTCATTTTGATCGGATATTTTTGTTGGCATCTGGGCGATAGCTTGTTCATTTTTATTGGATATTTTTGTTAGCATCTGGAAGATAGCTTCATCAGTATACTTACCATCATTCTGTGAAAAATTTTTGAGTTCTTCTTCGTAAACTTTGTTAATCTTATGCTTTATATCTTGTAGCCCTTTCTTTAGTCTGTCCAGGTGAATTTTTTGGCCTTCTAGTGTTGATATATTTTTCATTGCACTTTATTTAACAAACAAAATAGGGTATATAAAAATTTTTAACAATCAATAAAAAACTTGACTATTATAAAAATGATTTTAAAAGTAGTCTTAGATATTATTATTTTTGTTATATGAGATCACTAATTTTAGCTCTTTCTTGTTTAATATTCTTCCTTCTTGGTTTAAGGCTTTCTGGCGTTGTATCAAAAATTGCACCATATTTAGTTGGCTCTAAAGAGGAAAACTCAATTGTGCCTATTGATCCAAATGCACCCGTTGTGCCTGCAAATGTTCAACCTACTGATCCAAATGCACCCGTTGCGCCTGCAAATGTTCAACCTACTGATCCAAATGCACCCGTTGCGCCTGCAAATGTTCAACCTATTGATACAAATGCACCCGTTGCGCCTGCAAATGTTCAACCTATTGATACAAATGCACCCGTTGCTCCTGCAAATGTTCAACCTATTGATACAAATGCACAAAAAACTGTAACTCAACCTTCAGTGCCTGAAAAAACAACCTCTGTTACTACAAAATCAAAAACAGTAACAAAATCAAAGAAATAATCAATATGATGCATTGCATTAAAGATTACCCTATTACGAATACATCCGTTCTTGTAAGGTGCGACTTAAATGTTCCATTAAAAGACGGATTAATTCTTGATAATTATAGAATAAAATCATCCTTAAATACAATAAAATATCTAATTTCTTGTGGAGCCAAAGTAATAATTATAAGTCACCTTGGAAGACCAAATGGAGAAATAAATCCAAAATACTCCCTTGAGCCAGTTTGTAAAGAATTATCAAAAATATTAGACATTGAAATAAAATTTATAAAAAACATCACATCAAACGATTCAATCAATTATGTCTCATCTTTACCAAGCAATTCAATTGTAATGCTTGAAAATTTAAGATTTCATAAAGAAGAAGAAATGGGAGATGAAAGCTTTGCACAAATTTTATCCCAATATGCAACATGCTTTGTAAATGATGCGTTTTCATGTTCACATAGAAAACACTCATCTATATACACAATAACTAAATTTTTACCATCATTTTCAGGTCTAAATCTTGAAAATGAAATTAAACAAATAGATTTAATATTGCAAAATAATAATAAAATGTTTTGCATCATAGGTGGTGGAAAGGTTTCATCTAAAATTGGTTTAATAAAAAAATTAATTCCAAAATCATCCGCAATATCTCTAAATGGAGGCATGGCAAATACTTTCTTACTTGCAAAAAAATTTGAAACCGGCCTATCTTTGGTTGAAAAAGATAAAGTAAAAGATGCACTAGAAATTATAGATTTATGCACAAAGCACAGTTGCAAACTTATACTTCCAGTTGATGTCGTGGTTTCAAAGTCCTTTGAAAAACCAATTAATACAAGAGTTATAGACATAAACTCTATCACAATAGATGATTTTATAATGGATGTTGGAATCAAAACAATGCAAGAAATTGAAATGGAGTTGCAAAACAGTGAAAATATAATATGGAATGGGCCTTTAGGTGTTTATGAAAATAAACCATTTGACATAGGAAGTTTGTATCTTGCAAGATTAATAGCATACTATACAAGACTTAATAAAATAAAATCCATTATTGGCGGTGGAGATGCCGTTGCATGTGCAAATTTATCTGGATTGTTTAATGAATTTTCATTTATATCAACCGCTGGTGGTGCATTTTTGGAATATTTAGAAAATTCATCTCTACCGGCAATTGAATCTTTAAAATATAAATTAGAAAAATAAAATTTTTAAAAGTCATCCCAATATCAACTGAAAGTAGAAATACCATATACGTGGATCAACAAATATTCTTTTATTTGGATAATTTATCTGCAATGTAGTGAAATATACTACCACTTAAGAAATATTCTACCTCAATCATTGTATCCAATCTACATAATATTGGTAATTCAATTTTTGTGTTATCAGTATAATGAATAACACATTTAAGAATTTGTTTTGGTGTAATATTTTTAGTTATACCAATTATATCAACACTATTGCAATTTTTTAAATTTAAATCTGAAGTTTTTTTGCCATGCATTAATTCAAATGGTAAAACACCCATTCCAGCTAAATTAGATCTATGAATTCTTTCAAAAGATTCAGCAATAATGGAGCATATTCCGAGTAATTTAGTACCTTTTGCTGCCCAGTCTCTTGATGATCCAGAGCCATACTCCCTTCCTGCAAAAATAATAGATTTTATACCTAAATTTTTATTTTCCATTGCAACCTCGTAAATACTTTTTATTTCACCATTTTTATCTTTTGAAAATCCACCCTCAATATTATCAAGTAATTCATTTTTAATTCTTATGTTCGCAAAGGTTCCACGCATCATAACACTATGAGACCCCCTTCTTGAGCCGTAAGAATTAAAATTTTCTTTTGAAATGCCATTTTCCATTAAATATTTAGCCGCAGGGGATGTAATGGAAATATTTCCAGCTGGAGAAATGTGATCTGTGGTTATAAAGTTCCCAAAAGATGCTAAAATTTTTGCACCCAAAATATCTGAAATTTCTATATTTTTATCTTCAAAATATGGTGGATTTTCAATATAATAACTTGGTGGCCAGTTATATATATCATTATGAGTTGTTTTGATATTTTTCCAATTTTCATTACCATCAAATATTGTATTATATGTTTTTTTAAATGTATCAGATTTTATATAAGTTGAAACAGCCTCATCAACTTCTTTTCTACTTGGTAAAATATCTTTCAAATAAACATCTTCACCATTTTTATTTTTTCCCAAAGCCTCATTTGAAAGATTTATTTTGATGTTTCCCGCAATCGCATAGGCTAAAACTAAAGAAGGTGATGCTAAATAATTTGCCTTAACAAGAGGGTGCACCCTACCCTCAAAATTTCTATTTCCAGAAATTACTGCTACAACTGAGTAATTTTCATCTTTAATTTTATTTTCAAACTCTTGATTTAATGGTCCAGAGTTTCCTATGCAGGTCATACAACCATAGCCTGCAATATTGAAACCAAGTTCATCTAAGTACTCTTGCAATCCTGAGTTTTTCATGTAATCACCAACAACAATTGAACCAGGAGAAAAGGATGTCTTGACAAAATTTGAAATTTTTAAACCCATTGTAACAGCTTTTTTTGCAAGCAATCCTGCTGAAATTAACGAATATGGGTTTGATGTATTTGTGCATGAAGTAATGGATGCAATAACAATACTTCCATCAGTTAAATTATTTAAATCATTTGCATCATTGATTGTTTTGAAATTTTCATTAAAACTTTCAGAAACCTGACTCAAATTTACTTTATCTTGAGGTCTTTTTGGCCCCGAAAGAGATATTTCAATGCTTGACAAATCAAGTTCAACTATGTCTGTATATTTTGCTTCCTTTGTTTCATCAAACCACATATTTTGTAATATAGAATATTCTTTTACGATAGTGATTTCTTCATCACTTCTACCGGATAAAGACAAATAATCTATAACCCTATCATCTATTGGAAAAATTCCACAAGTTGCACCATATTCAGGAGCCATATTTGCAACAGTTGCTCTATCTGGAAGTGATAAATTTGAAACTCCAGTACCAAAAAATTCCACAAATTTTCCAACTACACCTTTTTTACGAAGTACATTTGTTACACTTAGCACAAGGTCCATTGCACCAACAAAGTTACCAAGCTTACCAGTTAACTTTACCCCAATAACATCAGGTTTTGTCATAAAAATTGGTTGATTAAGCATTACGGATTCAGCCTCAATGCCACCAACGCCCCAACCTAAAACGCCTATACCATTTATCATGGTAGTGTGAGAATCTGTTCCAACAACAGTATCTGGGTATAGTAAATTATTTTTTTGCCAAACAACTTTAGCAAGATATTCCAAATTAATTTGGTGACATATTCCGCATCCAGGTGGAATAACTTGAAAGTTACTAAAGGTGGACTTACCCCATTTCAAAAATTCATATCTTTCTTTATTTCTTTGAAATTCTATATCAATATTCTTATTTTTTGAATCAATATTTCCGTAGTAATCAACCTGAATAGAGTGATCGATTACAAGGTGAGTTGGGTTAACGGGATTCACTAAAGATGGATTTTTCCCTCTTTTAATCATTTCATTTCGCATTGCAGCTAAATCCACAACAGCTGGAACGCCGGTAAAATCCTGCATCAAGACTCTTGCAGGAGTAAATGGAAACTCTATGTCTCCATTTACATTATCATGATTGCAAAATTTTATAATATCTTCTTTTTGTACGCAATTTCTTATTAAATTTTCCATTAATATTTTAATGGAAAACGGCATTAAATCTAAATTTATGTCACAATCTTTGGCAAAATCAACTATACTAAAATATGAAAATTCTTTGTTGTATATAGTTACTTTGTTTAAATATTGCAACATATAGATGTTTAATTAAAATATTTTAACATTTCAGTGGAAGTTACGAATCCTGGAACTAATTTCTTATTTATAATGAAGGCAGGGGTTCCCTGAATTCCAATCTTTTTCATTAATTCATAATTTTCCGATATTTCATCTTCAATTTTCTTGCCACTCATTGCATCCTGAACATAATTAAATTTATTTTTAGTTGAAATTTTGATGATATTTTGGACATCGGCTGGAGATAACTGAGAGTTGTGATTCATTAATCTATGATGGAAATCCTCAAAATACTCAGGCGCAACATTGAAAATTGCAATATTTGCCTTAGCTGCAACCAAAGATGCTTCACTCATAATTGGAGAATTAATAAATATAACTTTTAATTGAGGATCCATTTTTATTGCCTTAGATACTTCACCATGAGCTTTTTTACAATAACCACAGTTGTAATCGAAAAATTCTATAATAATTTTGGAACCATCTTTATTTCCCACAAAAGGCAATTTACCATTTTTAATAATATTATTATATTCTTTTTGTGCGCTTTCTTCATTCTCTTTTACCTTATTTTCTTTTTCATTTTTAAACATTTGCTCAACGGATTCCGTGATTACTCTTGGGTGATTCATTATATATCTTTCCATTGCTTTATTTGAAAAACCAAGATATGTATTTGAAACAAATAGAATAACTATAGCAAGAGCTACCTTTATTGAAAATTTACATATACAAAATTTGTTTTTACTGCAAGATAATTCTGAATCTGAACATCTTGTCGAGCAAGAAGATTTTCTAAACTTTGCTGGAATAAAGTAAGATAATTTTGAAACGCAACCTAAGCAAGATACTGTATTTAAAAGATTTTTGATACTCATGATTTGACAAATATAAATAATAAATCAAACTATTATATAATATATAATAATCAAGAAAAATGATAAAAAAAAGTAACTTTTTCCTAAATTTGATATTAAATACTTTATTTCCCTCAAGGTGCATTAAATGTAAAATGTACACCCCAAATGATAATTTTTTATGTGAAAAATGCTGGGTTGATATAAATTTTATTAGCAATCCCATGTGTACAAAATGTGGCACTCCAATTAAATTTTCCATAAAAGAAAACATTATTTGCGTTAGCTGCATTCAAAATGAAAAAGATATTTTTTTTGATATGGCCCGGAGTATTTGCATTTATGATGGTTTTGCTAAAGATATAATATTATCACTAAAAAATAATGACAAATTACAAATGGCACATGCTATGGCAAAATTTATTGCTTTAAAATTTAGCGATATAATTTGTAAAAATGATGTAATTTTAGGTATACCAGTCCATAAAAAAATACTTTTTATAAGAAAATTTAATCATGCAAGTTTAATTGCTAAAAATATTTCATCTTATCTAAATTGTCAATATAAACCACTTATTTTAGAAAAAATAAAAATTACAAAAAAACAATCTAGCCTAAGTGGATCTAACAGGCGTAAAAATTTAAAAAATTCATTTAAGATAAGAAATGAAAAATGGCTTAATTATATCAAAAGCTTAAATAAGATAATTCTTATAGATGACGTTTTCACCACTGGATCAACCTTTAATGAAGTCAGCAGAGTTATTAAAACGGCCAATCCAAATATACAAATTATTTGTATATCTTTTGCAAAAACAATAGAATAATTTATTTATTTTCAAATTAATTATAATTGTGAGAACGGTTAATGTAAATAAAAGCGATATATTTACCGCAAAAAGCCACAAATTACCCACCTTCTTTAAAAAGTAAAAAATCCATTTCAATATAATAAATAGAATTTACAAAATAAGTATTTAAAATACTTTCAGCTTTAAAAAGTTGCTTACTGGATGGATGTTTTATACACAATTCCGCTGGCAAAAGATGTAAATTACACGCAGCACGAAATACACGAACATCCACAGCTATTCTTGGAATATCAAAAGCTAAGTTAAGCAACATATTTGAAAGTTTTCTTCCATATCCATTAAATTTCATTAAATCATTTAAATTTTGTGGCACTTTTCCATCAAATTCATTGATCATTTTTTGTGATGCTAATAAAATGTTTCTAGCATGAATATTTACCATTCTTTTAATATTATATTTCCTCAAGTAATTTACTAGATCTACACTAGATTTAAAATTTTTCAAAATATTCCGTGGATTTTGAAATATATATTTTTCATTGTTTGGAATCTTAGATAATTGATTTTCTCCATTCATAACATGAAAAAAGCCTTCAACGAATGCAAAAAAAACACCATAATTTTTCCAAACTTCCCAATACTCTTCTGTAAAACGAATTCTTCTTGCACTTAAGATGTCCTGTATTTTAATTTCATTAATTTTATTAAAATTGTAATATTTACAAAACAAATTTTTTGCAATATCTTCAATCATAGTTTGCATATTTAAAGTATCATTCGTTTTACCAAAATTTCTTTTCCATCACGAATTTTTTTAACTATTTTATATTTTTTGCCATCCTTATCTATTTTTATATCATCTGCAATTTTTTGAACAATTTTCTCTTTTATATCATTTATAATTTCAGCTTTTTTATCCACTTCTTTATGCGACACCTCTTCAGATTTTTTTTGTGCATCCTCTATAATTTCTCTTGCCTCTTCAATTTGCAAGCCTTGATTTTGAGAATATTTTGTAAGCTTCTTACCTTTAAAATAAACCTCTGATACAAACCTAACACCGCCACTTCCACGCTTTAATTGTGCCACGACTTCGACCACATGGTGAATATATGCCTTTATTTCAGCGGGAGGCATGCCAAGCCCTGCCTGCATAACCATTAATTTTAATTGCTCAAGTGCCATATCTGGTGCATCTGCATGCACGGTTGCAATGGAGCCTGGGTGACCTGTGTTTATTGCACGTAAAAAACTAAATGCCTCTGAGCCACGAAGCTCCCCTATTATAATTCTATCTGGACGTAAGCGCAAACAGGCCTCAATTAAATCCTGAACGCCTACTTTTGACCTACCCTGACCACCTTTTGATGCAATTAAATGCAATCTATTTGGATGTTGATTTAAATTAATTTCACGCGCATCTTCAACTGTAATGAGTCTTTCAGAGTGAGGAATTGATCTTAACAGTGCATTAGTAAAAGTTGTTTTTCCAGTTGATGTTCCCCCTGCAATAATTATATTTTTCTTGTATAAAACGCTATAATATAAGAAATTTTTTATATCATTTTGATCAAGATACTCAGATAAAATCATATCATATGGGTCTTCCTGTGCAATAGTTGCAGTTTTTGTAAATGCTCCCATTTTTTCATAATCATCTAAACTCCACATTACTGTCGCTGGTTTTCTTATTGCATAAGCTATAGTTCCTTGTTCACATGCTGGTGGAATTAAAATTTGTACCCGATATCCATTTGGTAAAGTTGCTGATAAAACAGGAAATTCTTCACTAATATTTTGTTCTGTAGATCGAGAAATTAAATTTGCAAGACCACGCAAATGGTTGTAATCAAGCTCTGGAACTTCATGCCTTGATACGTCACCTTTATTTTCAACCCAAACCTCACATGGACGATTAATTGCAACCTCATTAACTCCATCTATTGCAAAAAATCTTTCTAAATGCTGAAGATATGTGTTTAAAGCCGTGTTGTTCATTTATGAAATAGGTATATTTATATATATAGAACTTTTATTTTAAAATGCAAGGGTTGATAATAAAATTATCATTGTAATTATAACTAAAATTTAACTAAATATATTAATATATTTGATCTTTATTCATAATATATCACTTACTTATCAGGCGGAATATCTGGGGCTGCACGGATTTTAAATGGAGTTGCTTGATCTTTATTCACAGATTTTTTTAAACCTAAATTTACATCTTTTTTCATAGATTCATTAAAAACACAAACAACATCAGATCCATTTCGCAAAGTTAACGTACCCACTGTAGATTCAAGTATAATGTAGTCTCCCACAACTCTAAAATTCAAAATATATTCATATCCCTTGCTATCTACACCAAAAATAGCTGGCATAGTTGCATTTTTATCTTTAAATTCAAGGTATGTAAACTGACCATCATCAAAAATTTTAATTGGTGCGATAATATCCGATCCGGCAATGGTATAATTAAAATTGTAATTTTGGGGCTTACTTAAATCTGGCATTGTTTTTGCTGCATACTTTATTACCTGAGTTTCTTCAATCTTTCCATCTTTATCTGTTTGTTCTTTTGGATATTGAAACGCCACTCCAAAAGTTAACCTTGGATCAAATGGATTTTTTGCAACCTTTACATGGAATTCAAAAAAATATGTTCTTTTGTTTGTTAAAATTATTGCAACGGTAGCACCATCTTCTGCCATTGGTTTTAAAAATAATTTAGCCCCCTTTACCTCAAAAGACCATTTTTCTTCAACAGCAGTTGAGACATTTTGTACAGTTTCATCGCTCTCAAATTCTATATAAGATGGTATATTTAAAAAACCCGTATATTTAAAAACAGTATTTGGATAATATCTCCAGTATTTTATTCTTTTCTCAGAACCAGATGCCTGAGGCTCTATTGTTGCTGCATTAACATTAACATTAATAAGTAACAAGAAACACAAAATTATCGATGTGAATAATTTTAATATTATTTGCATGATTTGTTTGCGTATAAACATTTAAAAGCACATTCCAGCGAATATTCCCAATCTTTCATTGAAATGTTAAATTTTTCATATATTTTATTTGAATTTAATTTTGAGTTTAAAGGCCTAATAACTTCACCATCTTTATGACTTGTCTTGGATGGTGTAATAATTATATCATCAAAATTAAAATTATTGCAATATAGTTGTGCAAAATATATAATTTTTTTTGCAAATTTGAATCTACTTGTAAAATCCTTTGGACATAAATGATAAATATCAAATATATCTATATTTGACGCTCTCGTTGAATCTTTAATATTCATTTCATTCTTCCAATTTGGTATTCTACATAATACTTCATAAGTACATTTTGCAATATCAAAAGCATTTGATGGTGAACCAATTTGATCGTCAATAACGGTAATGGTGGAATTATTTTGTGCACTTGCTATTATTTTTGCAATAAAATTATTTTTTTCAAATATAGAGTAAACCCATGCAACCCTAATAATAATATGCCTTGCATATGTATCCTGAATATATCTTTCACCCATTAATTTTGTATAACCATAATAATTCAATGGATTTGGCTCATCGCTTTCAGAGTATGATTCAAATTTTTTGCCATCAAAAACAAAGTCAGTTGAGTAGTGGATTAAAGGTATGTCATTTTTACTACAATAATCTGCTAATATTTTAACACAATTTGCATTAACATTCATTGCTAAATTCCTTTCAACCTCGGCTCTTGCGACATCAGTGTAAGCCACTGCGTTTACTATTGAAGAAATTTTTCTTCCATCTAGTGCTTCATAAAGTTGCATTTTAAACAACCTTTCATCTGAAAAATCTAAATCCCTTCTTGTTAAATTTTTATTATTCGGAATAACTCTGGCTAAGGCTTTGCCAATTTGCCCGCTACCTATAACAATATTTATAAAAGTATTATTTTTCATTTTATAATTATAAATTAAACACTAATAACGCTACAAAATATTTTATAAAATGCAATTTTTATTTCATTGCTTTTTATAAAATATGTTACAACATATCAATGTTCTTAGTGAGTTTAAAACCATATTACAAAATATCTATGTTATCTGTTGTGATCGTTACATATAACAGCCAAAATATTATTTGCAATGCAATTCTTCATATCATAAATAAAGTAAATATTAAAATATATGTAGTAGATAACGCAAGCCAAGATGACACAGTCAGTATTGTAAAATCTTTAAAAGGAAATAATATTGAAATTATAGAATCTGAAAAAAATATTGGATATGGACCAGCAAGCAATCTTGCATTAAAAAAAATTACAAGCGAATATGTATTATTACTTAATCCAGATGCAGAAATATCTTATGAAAATATTATAAACATGGAAAATATAATGAATACAAATAATGATATTGGAATATTATCCGCAAAATTAACAGATATAAAAGAGATCTCTATATCAAATATTCACAATGTTGCAAATGGCAAAACTATAGATGTTAATAAAGTAATATTTGCGGTAGTGTTAATTAAAATGAATATTTTTAGAAAAATAGGCTTATTTGACCCAAATATTTTTATGTATTTTGAAGATTTTGATGTATCAAAACGCTTTTTAAGTATAAACTTAAGAGTTTGTGAATGTTTGGATATTTTTGCATACCACAAAGGTGGTGGCTCAAGTACTCAAAATTTTAACATTCTATATATCAAAGAAAAATCAAGAGAAATTGGAAGAATGTATTATAAAATGAAACATTTTTATTCTGAATATAATTTTTACTGCCTTCATCTAAGATATTTACTGAAATATACAATAGTATTACCATTTTATATATGTATATTTTCAAAAAACAATATAGTTAAAAACTACGCACGATCTATTGGAATTATTAAATCATTTTTAAGGGGAAATATTTTATCAAAAATGACCGTTTATAATAATTTTTTTAGATGAATCAATTCTTTTATTTACTTCATCCAAGGTTATATATTTATTATCAGATAAAAAATAATTCTTTGCCTCATTGTATTTCTTAATTGCGGATAAATATTGGTTTGCATTAAAATAAACATCTCCAGATAATACCTTTGAAATAACAATAAAATTGTCAATTTTTTCTTGTTTTTTTAGTATGATAAATTTATATTTAGAGTTTGAATATTGTAGCAAAAATTCCAATATTAATTTCCTCAATTCAATTGCCTTATTTGCTGAAATATCAATTCCCCCTAAAAGACTATATTCTGAAATAATTTTCATATACCGGGTGTATTCAACGCCCATTTTATCAAGTGGATAAAACTTCAAATACATGTCACATAGTGCTGATGATTCTTGATATTTTTCTATTAAATAATTAAGCAATATTTCCATTTGTAAGCTATTTTTAGCAACTGCGTGAAGTGGATATTTTTTACTAAAATCTTCAAACATTCTAAGTGAAACAGTATAATTTCCAGCATCAAAGCTGCGCATAGCTAAATAATATTCTTTATCAATAACTTCTTTATTGTAAGCTACAAATTCATCTTTATTTTTACTACATCCACAAAGCAATAAACAAACTAAAAGTCCATTGTATAACAAAAATCGCATTACAAATTTATAAATAAATCCCCTAAGTAAAAAGATTTTTATAAAAAAAGCAAGTTTTTTCTATAAAATAAAAAATAACTATTATAGTGTATAAACGCTTCTTTGGTAAATCCATGAAAAAAAGTATATTTAGACATATATGCATTATAGTATCATTGTTTATTGGGTCAAATACAACTTACGCCAAGACAAATATTACTGATAAATTAAAACATGCAATTCAAACATTAGGAGACAAAGTTCACAATGTTATAAATATAGTAAAACATAAGGTTGAAAAAGAGGAAATTGACACTCAAGTAAAACAAAAACATAAATCTAAAATAAAAATTCAAAAAATCATAGTTCATTTGCCACCACCAGATGCGGAAATATTTAAAAAATACCCAATAGATATAACAATGTCAAGACCAACTGTTGTTTCAAATAATGGCATATTTATTGTAAACGATGTATGGATTTATGAGAAAACAGGAGACTTGGTTAGTGAATCCATGGACATAGCGATTAAAAATGCTATGGATATTGGATTTTCAAATTTAATATTAGAAAAAAATCTTCAACACATCAAATTTACTATGCTGGATGCAATAAATTGCCTTGATTCAATATATGTTGACCAAGAAAAATTTTATGAAAACGAATACATAGGAAGATTTACTATAAACTTCAATTCAGAAATGTTTGAAAAGGTCGTTGGTATTAAAAAATATGATCTTTTCATAAAAGGCTTAAATGAATATTCTCAGGTTATTGATAAACTGACTGTAAAAATACCAATTTTTAGTAAAAAACATTGGCTAGAAATTGAAAAACAGCTGGGAAAATCTAAATTACCATATATAATTAATGGATTTTCAAATGAAATGGCCATTATCACAATTGGTAATCAAAATAATGAAAATATAATGGAAATTTTAGCTATAAATGGCTTGAAAATTATACTTGATAATAATAATTATTATATTAGATTGATTTAGCTATAAAGAGTAAAAATGCAAGATATAAAATCAATAACTTTAGCAGCTGGAAATGGCACAAGAATGAAATCATCCACTCCAAAGCCACTACATAAAATTGCGGGAATTTCAATTTTAGATTTATCATGCAAATGTTTAGAAGGTCTTAGCAAGGAAAAAATTCTTATTGGGTCGGATGACTTAATTAAATGCGATCCAAGTTTATCTAATAAATTTACAGTTGTAATTCAAGAAAATAAACTTGGTACTGGGCATGCAGTTTTGCAATGTATGGATAAAATCCAAGATAATATAAATATAATTATAAATTACGGAGATACTCCATTTGTAAAGCCAGAAACAATACAAAAAATGATAGAAAAATTACAAAATTTTGATTGTATATTTCTAGGTTTTGATGTATCGGATATTACGCAAAAATATGGAAGATTTATTGTATATCCAGAGCACACCACTGGATATAATAGACTTATTGATATAGTGGAATACAAAGATGCAGATGAAAATATAAAAAAAACTTCGCTATGCAATAGTGGAATTGTTGTTGTTAAATCTGAAATATTAAAGAAAAGTATAATGAAAGTTACAAATAATAATATCGCAAAGGAGTATTATTTAACTGATATTGTGAAAATTATAAATGCAAGTGGTGGACAATGTGGATATATCAAATGCCATGAATTTGAAGTAATGGGGGTTAACTCTCGCATTGATTTATCTGATGCGGAAAATTACTATCAAAAAATATTACGAAACAAGCACATGGAAAATGGAGTCACTCTTTTAAATCCTAAATCTGTATATTTTTCGCATGATACAGTAATTAAAGGTGATGTGGTAATTGAGGATAATATTCATTTTGGACTTGGGGTTACAGTGCAAGGTGGAACTTTAATAAAATCCTTTTCATATTTAGAAAATTGCAAAATTGGAAACAATTGTATTATTGGGCCTTTTGCTAGAATTCGTCCCAATACAGAGCTTCAAAACAATGTTCATATAGGTAATTTTGTTGAAGTAAAAAATTCACAAATAAACGAAGGGACAAAAATTAATCATTTATCTTATATAGGGGATGCAAAAATTGGCGAAACAACCAATATTGGTGCGGGAACTATAACTGCAAATTACGATGGATTTGAAAAACATCAAACAATAATCGGAAAAAATGTAAGCATAGGTGCGGGAACGCTAATAGTTGCCCCAAGTAAAATTGGAGATGGTGCAATGACGGCAGCAGGGAGTGTTGTAACAGCAAAAGAAGTTCAGGAAAATTCGCTATGCATTTCTCGCCCAGAAGAACGCATTATACCTGGATATGCAGAGCGATATCGTAAAAAAAAGAAAAAATAATTATATATATTTATGGATTTTAAATCTAAATTATTACAAGAACTTGTAGAAAGGGGGATAATAAAAGATATTATACACCCTGAAAAGCTAGAAGAAAAGCTTTTAAACAATGAAAAAATTTGCTTATATGCTGGCTTTGATATGACGGCGGATTCTCTTCATGCTGGAAATTTAGTTGTAATTAAAACCTTACAAATTTTCCAAAAATACGGGCATAAAATTATCATAATTTTCGGTGGTGCAACTACAAAAATTGGAGATCCATCTGGAAAAGATGAAATGCGAAATATGAAAACTTTAGATGAGATAAAGCATAACAAAGAAGGAATTATTAAATCTATTTCAAAATTTATTACAATAAATGAAAATGTAATATTTCTTGATAACGATGACTGGATGAGTAAAATGTCTTATATTGATTTTTTGCAAAATGTTGGCAGTTATTTCAGTATTAATAAAATGATTAAAATGGAATCTGTAAAACTTCGATTGGACAGAGAATCTCATTTAAGTTTTGTGGAATTTAATTATATGCTTTTACAGGCTTATGATTTTTATCATTTATGGGAGGAATTTGATTGCTGTATGCAAATTGGCGGTTCGGAGCAATGGGGAAATATTGTAAATGGCATTGATTTAATTAATAAAAAATCTGATAAAAAAGGTGATATTTTTGGTCTTACAATAAATTTAATTACAAGAAGTGATGGCAAGAAAATGGGTAAAAGTGAATCAGGTGCCGTGTGGTTAAATGAAGAAAAAATGCCACCTTTTGAATATTATCAATATTTCAGAAATATACCAGATGAGGATGTTGAGAAGTTCTTATTGTTATTCACTAATTACCGTAAAGATGATATTATAGAAATTCAAAAACAAGATATAAATATGCAAAAACAACTACTTGCACTTGAGGCAACTAAGGAGTGTCATGGCATTGAAAATGCATATACATCAAAGGAAAGGTCTATAGATGAATTTAAAAATAAAACCCCAACGCAGATTTTAAAACACCACTTACAAGTAAACGAAAATATAGTCGATATATTATATAATTTAAAATTATTTGAATCCAAAAGTGAATGTAAAAAAGTAATTCAAGGTGGAGGAGTTTCAATTAATAATATAAAAATTATGCAAGATTATGTTATAAAATATGGAGAATTTAATTTAAAAATTGGGAAGAAAAAATTATTTTTATTAAAACTAATATAACATAAAAATACCGGTAATTGTATTAGACTTTAACCAAAATAATCTTCAAGTTCACTAACTTCCTCATAAACTTTTAATATTTTATATTCCTTAATAATATCCTCTACATAAGAAACTTCAACGTCCACATGGTATAGCAAATCATTCCATTCTGTATTTGGAAATTTTGCTTTTTTACTCATACATTGTTGTTTTTCATTTTCATTCATAAAAATTACATCCTTTGGTTTTGAGTCAATTTTTTTAATTATAATCTTACCATCATATTTTGTATGCTTATTTTTTACAAATTTTGCGTTAGCCCAATACATTAATTCTTTGTAAAATACCATTGGTTTTTCTATTATCTCTTTTTCTAATTGCTTTCTAATGGCATTTTGTATCGCATTTGCTTCAATTGAGTTAATATTAATAACTGGTGCTGCTATAATCGTATTATTACTTCCAACAACATTAATATTAATATTTGAGCCATTGTCCTGAGCAGTTTGGCTAAGCAGTTCATTTATTTGCTCGCAATCTTGTTTTGTATGGTTATATTTATTGTCATTATTTTTGCCTAAAAAATATTCAAAAGTATATTTCAAATAAGTTCCAAACTCGATAATAGAATTTATTTCTTGCATTAATGGCGTAACGGCAGGAATTAAATCAATTAATACGCTACCTTGTTCAAGTTTTGAAATATACAACTTACGTTCATTTTTTGGATAATTAAAATTATCACTTTTTCGCAAAAATGAATCATATTGCAAGGCAAGTGCATTTAGCGATAATGTTAATTGATTCAATTCCACTGGAGATTTATTTTCTATTTTTAATGACAATTTAACTTCACTCATACTTTGACAACATCACTTTTAACTTCAACTTTCTTTTTACTCTGCTCATCCTCAGGCTTGGAAGTAAGTTTTTTTACCAATCCTTCAAAATCCTCTTGATTTGCAATAAATTCTTCAAATTGAAATTTTTTATTACTATCTACAATCTTTTTTCTTTGTTTTGTACGTTTTATCATATATTAGCAATTAAATCAACATATTTTAATCTACCAGTTAAATTTGACGTAAAATAATCAAGTCTTGAGCCTTCAGATTTAAAATCACGAGCATTAAATCTAAAAGTGAATTCACTTAAATATCTTTGTAAATTTTTTTATATTTAAAATCCTTTCCATTTTTATATTATATAGATTTTATTATTTTCAAGTCCATAAATATTTACATCATATTCTTTGTAAGGGCAAGCAATTTTTACACTCCAACGCATTTTGATAAAATATACTATAGCTTACTTATCTGTTCCAATGTTAGTGAATAAATCTAACAAATTTTTAAACTTCATCTTAAAATCATTAATTTTTAATATATGTAACGCAAATTAAATACAATGTTCAAGAACTATTTGGTTAAAGATGTGTATAATTACAAAATAATCGGTATTGTCCTTATTGGTTTTTATTGAATAAACTACAAAGGCATCTCTTCCGTATTGGTCGCTGTCTGCAAGATTCTCTGTTCTTGCATAGCTGTCGTCGTTATCTTTTGTTGCCCTGTTTGCTTGGCAAATAGCTTGGACATGTATATTTCTTTTTTTAGCCAAAAATTTCATCCAAATAGAAATTTGAATATGTTTGTTTTCCTCTAATAGTCTTTTAATTGTTGCTATATTTGCATAATCAATTAAAATAAAATCAGGCACAAAATCAAAATCCTTTTTAATACCATTCAAAAAGGTTTCCATATTATCAATACAATTAATATCATCTATAATCATTAATCTTTCCCCATATTCTTTTATATAATCTTTAACATTACTGATATATTTTTCTTTTTCACTGGTATAAATGCTTTTGTCCTCTGCAACAAAACCTCTTTTAATTTTCCATTGTTGTATATCATATTCACACGCAAAAAGCCTTTGTAAAAAAGATTTTTTGCTTAATTCTAATGAAAATACTATAATTTTAGATTTTTCATTATTTTTTAATATTCCATTTACAAAATTGACCCCTAAAACCGTTTTCTCCTTTCCTGTTCTTCCTGTAATGATTGTATTTTCTCCTGCAACAATTGGACATTTTGCGTCAATTTCTTTAAATCCCGTATAAAGGATTTTATCAGGGTTTAAAGTTTCTAAAGCCGAGTCTATGTCTACAACATAGCGAGGATATTGGGTTTTAATTGTTTTTTCTTTAGTCATATTTTTTTATATAATAAATACTTTTTTGAGCAAAAAAAGATAATTTATTCAAATTATTCAATAAATACATTTTTGTATAAAAAACATTTTATATTCAAATAAATTATATAATATCATTTTTCTTTGCCAAAAATTTCAAAAAACTACTTTCAGACGGAAATCCACTTTGTAAAAATTCATCTTGGAATTTATTATATTCTTCTTGTGTCAAAGTCAAAGATACTTTTTTTACAATAACCTCTTCGGGTTTTTTTGGCTTTCTTCCCATTTTTGCAGTTGTTTTTGCTTGTTTTACTTCACTTTTAGGCGTGTTTGCTTCTTGCAACACATCTTTTGAGGCTGTTTTAAACGAGAACCCCTTTGTTTTATCTGTTATAGTCATAAAAAATTATTTTGTAATAAAATCAATAATATCGCAAAATTGCTTATCTAACTTGCCATAATGCCAAGCGGATATTTTGCTATTTGCCACCATTTCGGCGATAGATTTTTTTTCAATATAGATATTCGGTAATGCACGAGATTTTTTAATCTCAAAAATTGGGAATTTTCCAATTTGTTCTACCGCCTGCCTTACAATTTCAATATCCTTTTCGCTTTCGGTCTTGTTTACAACAACAACGATATTTTGATTATACTTTTGAATTTCCATAATAGAATTAATCAAAACTTGAATGTCCGACACTTCAGGAATGGTTGGCACAAGCACATAATCACTTTGCTTGATTGCGTCAATTACTCTTTCATCAATGCATCCCCCAAAGTCAAACATCATCCCACAATCGCCATAATTTGGCACGGCTTCATCTCTTTTGAGTTGCAAGAGTGTATCTTCGTTAAAAATAATATCAAGCGTTGTATATGGCTCGTTGGTTATAATTGGAAGCCCTAGTCTCAAAGCAATTTCGGCTGCAATGCTGGTTTTTCCATCCCCTCCTTTTATAGTCCAAACTATAAATTTCTTTTTTGTTTTCATCGTCATAAAATATTATTTGAATAAATAATTTATTTATGAGTAAAAAATATTTATTTATTCTTTAACCTTTTTATTGTTTCAGATAGTGAAAAATTAAGCTTAAGAGATTTTTAATATACAGAGTCCCAATTGAAGCGGACGAAGGAATATAATTTCAATGGTATCGTTCATGAACTTAAAACAAAAGTTGTATTGCCGATTGAAGAATGCAAAGAATTGATTAATGAAACTTTATTCATAAATTATGGTAATAGAGATGATGAAAATAGAATTAAATCTTCTCGTGTATTCTATAAGAATGATATTAATACTGCAAAATATAGAGATCAATATGCTAAATTATTGCAAGCTCTATTTGGAGTGAATAATGGAGATATATTTATGTTTTCTAATAACACTTCTAAATTGGGTTATTTTTACCGAATCTAAAAATTATTCAGAGTGCAATTAATTTCCTGAAGCAAGATGAAAATTTTATGAAAATTATTTTAATTAATTCTATATAACCTGGAATACATGATGATGCTTTTTTTAAAGAACTTAAAACACATTATTTAGAAAATAAAGTTGAAATTATTACAGTTGGCTCCTAGCTCAAGAGAAAAGTGCAGTTCTTAATCTTATCCGGTGCGGTATATTATTGGCAATAATGCATCCAAATTTACAACCGCTGAAGAAACATTTTTTAATTTTTTTAATTATTTCAAAGAAGAAAAGATATTTTATGAAAAATTGCAAAATTAATGGAACAAGGGCGAACTTTGTGATGATTATGTAAAATTTAAGTTAGACGAAGATGATTATAATAAGCATTATGGAGTCAAAACGCTTAATGATGTTATAAGTAAATTTGACGAATTGAGCATTAAGTTAGATAAGTTTGATGGTTTAAATAAAATGATGGCGATATTTTTAGCAAAACAATTTGATATACCATTAAATCGGAGTTAAGATGATATAAAAGAACTGATTAATAAGATTTTAGAATAATAATTTTAATCTTTTATATTTTGCTTACACAAGAGGTATTTGCAGATAGCTCTATTAAAACAGAAGGTGAATTACCATTGAATAATAATATTGTGGTTAATTGTTTGAATTGTGATAAAAATAAATCTATAAATAATATCGCAAATAATGAAATATCATTAAATAAAATTGATGCAGTTGTTAAACTGCCTGAGAGTTTTTGCAAAAACTCGTGCGGAAATTCCAAAAATAGAAACTAAACTACTTTGAAAAGTAGAAGAGAAAAAAACTGAAATCAAAGAAAAACCAAAAGCAATATCACAAATTGCACATAATACAGAAAAACCAAAAGAAAAATTAGGAAATAAAAAACCGCCCTTTTGTTGTAAAGGAGCGGTCTTTTGTATTTTAGCATATTCTGTGTTAAACATTGGCATAGTTTATATTGATTAGTTGTTTGGAATAATTATGCGTAAAGATTTTAAATATTTTTGAGGCTTTGTTTTAAAATAAAATTCTAAAGTTGTTTTATAAAATATTCACACCAATCTTTTACAGATTGAAAAGTTTTTAATTTTCTAATTTCTTCAATTGCAAACCATTTTGCTTCAGTTCCTTCATTTTTATCTAAAATAAATTCAGAATTATTAGTTATTTTGCCAAAATACATCCAGTCTAAATGTTCAACAAAATTTGGAATTATAACATTTAATTGAACACCAAATGCCATTTTTAAATTTGATGGCGTTTGCTCTTTTGGCTCTAATAATTCAATATTTAGACCAGTTTCTTCAAATGTTTCTCTGATTGCAGCCTCATCGGGAGTTTCATTTCTTTCAATTTTACCACCAGGAGGCACCCATTGATGAAGTTTTTTATGAAACATTAAAAAAACTCTTTTTTATCATTAACCACATATGTTGTAATACATGGAATAATTTGTTTTTCATCTTTTTTACAAATTCTTTGAATATTTTCTATAACAAATTTTTTCTCACAATCATCTTCATGGTCATGGGCAACCAAAAGCCATTTATCTATATCAATATGAGGAGTTTTTCCAAATTCTATTGATTTAAACTCCGCATGAAAAAATTTTCTTCTTCCTTTCCAATTTTTATATTCAAATTTAACGTTTTTCATAAAATATTTCTAAAATTTTTAAAATTATTACTAATTTGCAATTCTTCCGTTGTGAAATTTGTATCTACATTACAAAATTCCCAATCATTTTGCATTATTTCTTTGTACTTTTTAGCTTGATGACCTTTTGCGCCAATAATACAAACTTTAATTTTTGACACAACTTTTATACAACCTATAGAATATCATAAATAAATTTTTAAATATCAACTATTTATTAAAAATTTTCTCATCTCAACCCCCTAATTCAAATCCTTAAAATCCTTATAAGTCCCTGACATATAAAGGATTTTTACATTCTCTAAATAAAACATTATTTTATTTACCGCCTGTTTTCCTGCTTCGTCGTTGTCAAGATAAAGCTTAACAGCCCCATAAAATTGTGCATTTTTAATAAATTCAATTGTCTTTTCAAGCATTGAAAGACTATTTAAAACAATTACATCTTCTTTTAAATCTTGATAGCTTTTAAAATTATTTACTGTGAAAAAAGAAAGAAAATCAATAAAGCCCTCAAAAATAATCAAGGTTTTTGTGTCGTTTTCTTCGTGAATTATGCTTGTAATATCTTTTACAGAGCCTTTTAAACTTCCTTTGTAATATTTGCTACGCAATTCATAACCTCCGCTATAATTTTTAAAACATAGAGCAAAATAGTTTTTGCCGTCTACTTGATAATAAAACCTCTTGTAAATAGTGTTTTGCAATATCTACATTGATTTTTCTTGATTGTAAATATTCAATTAATGCTTGTATTTCAAGTGGTTTGATTGATTGATTGAATAATATTATCTCCTAAAACATCATTTTTAGCCTCTTGGCTGTGTTTTATTTCATATTTAGGTACTTTTCCACCTACAATTTCAGCAAGCTCGTTTAAAGCCTCGGAAACAGTGTAATTTTTAATATTCATAACAAGGTCAATAACGCTCCCCCCTTGCTTGCTTCCGTGGTCATACCACAAATTTTGATTTATATCAACCTTAAAAGAGGGTGTGTCTTCTTTACGCAAAGGCGACAAATACCAAAAATCAGCCCCTTTTTGCTTTTTTGGGCTGTGTCCCATTTTATCTAATATATCTATAATGGGGATTTTTTTGGCATCTTAGGTTTTCATTATCATAAGTTAATCGTAAATTTTGTTTCTGTGACCAATTCGCACAGCAATAATTTTTAATTCATTGTTCATAATTTCACAAATCGCCCTATAATCACCTATTCTATATCTCCACAAACCTTTCTTATTGCCCGTTAAAGCCTTACCAAAACTACGAGGATTGCCAGACTCTATAACCTTTTGAAAATATTTTGCCAAAGCCTCTTGAACGGTTTTGTCAAAACTTAAAACATCTCTTTCCGCTAATTTTGAAAATTCCAGTTTCCACATATTCTATTGATTATTTTGTATTCCAGTTAATCCCACATTTTGCAAAAACTTCATCTGCAGACACGGTTTGTCTTCCGTCTTCTTCAAACTTCTGCAAAGCTCTTTCACCATCCCGAGCATCAAAATAATCTTCTATATATTCAGACAAAATAACTCTTATAAGAGAGCTTTTACTTCTATCTTCCTCTTTTGCAATAGTTTCAAGAACTGAATTAACTTGATGAGGCATTTTAATTGATATAACATCAATTTTTTCTCTTGTTTCCACTTTAGGCATACAAAAACATATTAAATAATACTTAATATTATATTGTATTACTTTTATATAAAAGTCAAGCATTTTTTTACTTTTCTCTCTCAATTTCCTTATTTTTCTTTTGAATTTCTTTGATTTTTTCAATTTCTTTTTCTCTTGCTTTCTCAAATTCTAATAAATTTTGAAAATCCGTATCTAAATCAAGCCTTGCAAGGCGATACTTTGTATTATCATCGTTTTTGTCTATTATTCCTGCCGTTTGTCCTCTTATATACAACTCAAAACCCTGCTTTTGTAAACTTTCTTGAAAGTCTTTTACGGTGAAAGAAGAAAGAATGGCTTTTTGCGTAATTTCTTTTACTTTTTGAGCTCTGCTTTGCTCTTTTGTCCTGTGTTTAAATTGATTTTCTCGGTCTTTTGATTTGGATTTAATGACTTTATTCTTTGTAAGGTCTTTGTTACAAAGGGTTTTATCTTGAAGCTCTGGGAACTTTTCTAGTTTGTAGATTTCAATTTCTTTTTGGATTTGATTAAATTGGGCTTTTGATAATCTTTGTCTTTTCGGAGAGTTTATTGCATTACTGCTTATCATCAAATGGCAATGTAGGTGTTGTTTTTCCTCGTGAATAACACCAAAAGCAAGGTTTAAACCTGTACGTTTTTAAAGATATTTGTTTGCAACATCGCAAAGCATTTCTTTTTGCTTCTTTTTGAATATTTCCTTTTGTTCAGGCAGTGAAATTATTTCGTGATAAAGAAAAACGCCATTTTTTCTTTTTGGCAAATGCTTGGCGTTTGCTTGAAATTGCCCTATAACATCACGCCTTGTATCTGTGTTATAAAGATTTTTGGATATTACAAAATGGCTTTTTTCCGCTCCGCTTACCATATAATCGTAAAGCTGGATAAAGCTCGGTTTTTTTCTTGAAAGGCTTTTAATAATCATAAACTATAAATTACTATTAATAAACTTTAAAAATTCGCTTTCTATCTGCTGGACTGTGCTTAAAATTTTATCTCTCTCGGTTTTTGTAAGATTACTATCAAAAAAACCGCCTACAAGTCTTCTTTCGTTTATATCCCTTGCGATTTGGTTTATATTTGTTCCAAGATTTCTAAAAATTTGTAGGGCTTCTTGTATTGCCTGCTTTTTTGTTTCAATATTATCTTTTGACGACAAAGTAAAATTCGTATCATTAAGACTATTAAGGCAAGCAAACCTCACAATATCAGCTTGCTTATGCTTTGTTTTCTTGGCAAGATTTTCTATTTTTACAATTCAGAAAATCTTACAGTAATTCGTTTATCAGTAATTCGTTTATATTTCTTACCTCTCTTCTCCCACCAAGTTTTTTTATATTCGTTTTTATCTACCGCAAAAGTACCTTTCTCGCTTCCGCCCTCGCTTTCTTTTTTCTCTAAAATATCATCCATCATAAACAAAAACATCAATATATAAAAATACATCAACCAATACAAATAATGATTTTTCTCAAAAAATCACAAAAGGAGTTCAAAGGGGAAATCCCCTTGCAAGGGTGTAATTTGAACAGTATTTTTAACCAAGCTAGGAGCTTGTTAAACAATATCTGTGCAGAATTGCAAAATTGCTTTTCTATCTATAAACATAATACGAGCAAAAAATAAAATTACAATTTATTCAGTGAAAAAAGAAAACATGTTTATGGTTAGAAAAAATAGGTTATGCGGTCTTTTAGGGTGGGGTTAAATAATATAAATAAAAGAAAAACGAGGTTTAAAGACCCGTTCTCTTTTTCTTCCATTTATAAAAACTATCCTCCGCTTCGGATTTTAGAAAATATGATTTTTGCCAAAGAAACGGAATATTTTGCTTCCATAAACTTTCTTTATTAACCACTTAATAAACAACAACATACTACAATATGCCATGGATTACAGTAAATGGAAATCATATATTAATAGAAGATGATAGCTATGCAAGTCCGAGAAAACAAAATGGTCACAGAGTCGGAACATCTGATGAGTACCGTTATCACAACAAACATCCTGTCACAAAAAAACCACAACATCATGATGGGGTGGATATTCCTGCTTCAAAAGGCACATCAATTCCAAGTATTGTTGATGGAAAAGTTTTAAACTCTGGAACTATGATAGGCTATGGAAAATATGTAGATATCACAGGGAGTGATGGCAGAATTAGAAGATATGCACATCTCAATTCAACTCATCTTAGAGAAAATCATGATGTCAAAGCTGGTGATGAAATTGGAAAAGTTGGCAATACAGGCATCGGCACTGGAGATCATTTGCATTATGAGGTCGGAAAAATCGGCAAAGGCTACAATCCAAAAGATCTAAGTAAATTACAACACAAAAGCCCGCCAGACAAGGAAGTTGACTTTTATGCCCGTGTATTAAAAAGTAAATAGATTTTATAAACAAATATGAAACAATATATATTTATTACTGTACTTTCTAGCTTGGTGACTGCATTTTTAATGCATTATTATACAAAAACTCAGAAATACTGCAAGAATAAATACAGCACAATCTATTTTCAGGTTGCCAGCGATGCTGATATTGGCACTGTAAATAATATATATACTGCTTTAGTTAAAGATTCAACAAACTACAAAACACAAACAATTGTCCTTGATACAAGATACGGAGAATGGAAATATGAATGCATTGTTGATACAAAGCTTAAAATTAGAGATAAAATAACCGATCATAGCAAAATAGGAATAGTAGATGAAAAGTGTCGCGATGAGTTATCGGAAGAAAGAAACTAATCCCTAATCTTCCTCGCCACACTTTGCACCAATCCAATTGAAACCCCTAAATACTTTGCAATTCTGCTATAAGAAGCCTTTACTTTTCTTCCAAATTCATCAATTGAAATATAGCCTTGTTGTAGTAGTTTCGTGATTTCATCTTCTTTTTTTAGCTTGGTTGCCCTTGGTCTTCCAAGCTTTCCGCCTTTTTCCCTAGCGAGTTTCAATCCGCTTTTAATTCTGTAGGAATGTTGCCTCACCCACTCTTCCCCTAGCCCTGCAAGAACTGGGATTATAAGATTTGCAAAAGTGGTTTTTTGATAATATTCGTCTAGCGTTTCTTGATTTTGGTTTAGGTCATAGATTGAAACCTTGCATTTGCAAAGCTCTTCAACAGTCCTTACCACATCGGCAAGATTTCTTCCAAGCCTTGAAATTTCATGAACGAGAACTTTTTGAATTTGGTTTGACCTTGCAAGGTTTATAACCTTTTCCGTCCCTTGTCTTCTTACCTTTCGTCCTGAAATATTTTCAATAACCTCTTCAATAACCTGCCAATTATTCTTTTTAGCAAGCTCTCTTAACTCAACAAGTTGCCTTTCAACATCTTGTGAGCCGTCGGATTTTGAAACTCTAGCATAGATTAGGGTTTTCATAAAAATATTATTTAGCGTGATATTTAAGTTTCCTTGTATTAAATGCCTTAGCTGTTCCCTCTAGTATATCAACAACTTGGTTATTTATTACAGGATTTTCAATAGAACCAGACTCAAATGAAAATGTATTATTATTTTGTTTATCAATCTTGACATAAATAATTTGCTCCGCATCGGCACAAATAGCTAAATTAGGATTATGAGTAACAATTATAATCTGTCTTTTCTGTTTAGCAAACCTGATAAACTTGGTTAGCATTTTAAAAATACTCTGATTATCTAAATTATCTTCTGGTTGATCAATAACCAACGGAATACCTTCATCATCAATCATTAAATAGAATACTAGCAATAAAGTACCTTTTTCTCCTGCGGAAAGTTCATTTAAATTTTTATTATCTAATTGTAATTTATATTCAGCTTGCAAATATTCCAATTCAAAAAGAAACCTGTAAAGACTTTTAATATCTTGAACTTGCTCCATTATATCCCCCTTATCCTCTAAAAAATTCAGCAATTTATCGCAAATACCAATAATATTATCAAATTTGTCAATATTATTATAATCGTCTAGAACCGCTTTTACATTTTTTTGTCCATTTTCAGCACCCCTAAACTCACCTGTCCTATTTTGATTAATAAAACTTAAAAATTTATTACTAAAATCATCAGATAATTTAAAAGATACATGAATATTAATATCAAACCCATCTAAAGCTTTCTTATTTTCTTGAACTTTTTTGTCTATAGGATTTTTTAATTCTCTGTATAAATCTAAAATTTCAGATTTTTTATCAAAAATCTTCTTACATACATCTTGCCTCTCTTGTTTCAGAAGTAAAAGCTTGGCATTTAGCCCATCATCTGCATTATTTTCAATAAATTTAATTTCTTCTCGATAAAATAACAAAGTATCATTCTTTTCAACAGAACCATTTATTTCTGCTTTTTTAAGCTCCATTCTTTTTTTGGATTCAATATATTCTTGATATTTTTTCTCATTATCACTTAACTCTTTTTTAATTGCATCAATTTCTAATTGCAAAAATTTCTGTTTCACCAATAAACTACTCTCTTGTAATTTCAATTTATCACTTTCAGATAGTTGTAAAAATTCAACTTCATTATAAGGTTTTAACTTCAAATCAAAATTTTGAATTTCAGTTTTAACTTTTTCAATAGCTAAATTAATATTCAGTAAATTAATACCAAAAGTAGCAATAATATCAATATTAAGACCGTATTTATTTAATAAAGCAACATCAATATTCTTTTTATACACACCAAAATTTTCTTCAAATCGTTTCAAATCTTGCAACAATTTTTCCAAATCTAATTTATCCTTTTCCAACCGTAATGCCTCTTTCTTTTTATTATCTATATCAGCTATCAAAGTAGACAATGCTGTATTTAATTCTTCAATTTTAAGGAATTTTGCATTATTTTGTTCTTTCAAAGCGTCATTTTCAGACGGACTTTGAACAACTGGCAATAGTCTTAATAATTCATCTTGATTTTTTATTTCTTGCTCTTTTTCCTTAATTAAATTTTTTATCCTCTCTATATTAGAAAGATGTTTTGTTTTTTGTAATTTAAAAATTTCATCATTCAAATCATTTAAAGTTTGTTTTAAAGCCTGAATATCATTATTGACACTCTCTGTTTTTAACTTTGTCAATTCGGTGAAGTCACCTGCGATCTTCTTATTATCAGGCAAATGAGAAAAAACAACATTCTCAAGAGTGGACTGAAACTTTTTACCATCTAAACTATTTGTTAAATCGTTAAAATAGTTTTGCGGTAAATATCTTATTTTCTCATATTCATTTTCATTAACATCCTCATTTAAACATTTTTCGACACAAGAACTATCTTCCCACTGTAAAACAGCCTTAAAATATTGTGCTAGATTTTTATTACCACCTTTCTTAAATTTATTTTTTTCTAAAAAAGAAAAATGCTCCATAACTTCTTTTGAAGTATTACCAAGTAAACCGACAATATCAGCAACAGCACTTTTACCGCTCCCCTTATTGCCAATTATAGCAACAAGCTCTTTGTTAAATAAAATTTTATTTTTATTAAACCAAGCACCCTGATTGCCAGCATAATTATCATTTTTTGATATAAGCAAAGATTTAATATATTTCGTTTTGTTTTCTCTAACCCTTCTTAACATTGGCGGCTCATCTCCTATAAAAACTCTATCTCGTGGCTCATATGTAATTTGCTTTAATCCTTCAAAAGTAAGGTCGGCTTTTATCCAACAAACTTTATCATTATCTGGATTAAATAATTTTTTATAAGAATGAGCATCAGAACCCCAAACACAAGGTTTAAGTGTTTTAAATTCAGCAATAAAATTATCGTCAGATAAATCAAGATCACCAAGTGCCCATTTAATTGTTTGATCATTAGATGTAAATAAGCCATCAGACTTTTGAATGACCACCTTACGAACATTATGCCCTTGACTATCCCATTTAATATCACTTAAATCTTCATCGCTAGGAACAAATAATAAATATTTATCTTTAAATTTAGACTTTTTATTATACAATTTCTGTGAAATTTGTTCATGATTTATCACAGCACATTTCATTCCAACCAATAAATCTGATTCTTGAAAATTAGAATGCTCTTTTTTAAGCTTTTTACCTAGCGCTTCAAGATTTGATATTTTCAACTTCCACTTTTCATCTTCAGACTGAGGATTGCCTTCATAAACGAAATCTAATTCATGTAAAAAATTTTCCTCAATATCCTTAATTAAACAATCTTCATTTGAAAAAATAACGTGAAAATTTATTCTTCTGTTATTTGCTAAAATGTTTAATCTAAATTCAACATTCGGAAAAATTACAATATCTTTGATTTTTGCAATTTGCTCTTCAGTAAATAATTCCTGTAATTTTGATATGTTTGGTAGATATTCTGTTTTAATTTTTTTATACCCTTCTATACAAAAATAATCTGTTATTCCAATAGCTCGTATGTCTTTTTCAATTGCTTTAATAAACAGTTTTTTAACATATTCATCAAAATTAGTACCAAATTGGTTATTTAAATAAGAATAAGGAGTATGAACATGCAAATCCCATTTTCTCCATTCCGAACCTCTTAAACTATTATTCATATTCATTTTTTGCATTACTATTAACCATAGGTATGACTAGTATGTTTGGCAGTCTTTCGTGCGGCAAGTTAAAATTGTGCTTTCATTTTGCCTTTTTCCTTTTTTGACTCTTCTTTTTCTAGTTCAAAAGGCAAGGCTATTTGTTCGCTGTTTAGATTATAGTTTCCATGGATTACAATGCTTTCAATGTATTTATAGTATTCATTATCAAGTATTTTGTAGTTTTCGTAATCTATTTCTACATCCCTAAAGAGGTTTATTTTGATGTTATTTTCTTTTTGTTCTGCTTCTGTCATCTCTTTAAACTGCCAATTTAAAGTTTATCAATCCTAGCTCTTTGGCTCTCATTAATGCTTTTTCAATTGGCTTACATTTTCGCTTTGTATCTCGTTCGGATTTATTAAAAAATTTTCCAAGGTTCATACATTTATCTAGGTTTAATACGCATTCGTTATTTTTAATGCTGGCAAGTTTAAAGCAAAATTTGTAGACAAAATGCCTTGTTTTGTCTGTCCCTTTTGCTTCAGGTATTTTTCTTATTATTTTAAGAGGTATGTATCTTTTGCTTATACTATGGAAATGTTCCATATATTCAGGCAGAAACTCAATATCTCCAAGACTTATTATTCTTTCTTTATTTTTATTTTAATATTTAATCTTTTTTATTCGTAAAGGGTTAAATATTTTATAGGTTAAACCTGCCTAACCTTTTTTATTTTGATAATTCTTTATAATTACCATATCCAAGAATTAAAACTTGACAAAAATAATAACTTATTTAATATAAGAAGTTATTTGTAATATATTAGTGGAAAATATAACTATAAGCGGCGTAATATGCGAAAAAATAAAGGCAACAATCGGTGAAGATGTTTTAAATTTATCAGGCATATTAAAAAAAGAAAAATCATTTGCATTCGATGAGGGTTTTATGACCACCGCATCTTGTAAATCTGAAATAACTTATATAGATGGGGAAGCTGGAATTTTAATTCACAGAGGCTATAGAATTGAAGATATAGTAGCAAAAAAAACATTTCTTGAAAGTGCATATTTAATTTTAAATGGAGAATTTCCTTCAAAATCTGAGCTTAGTTCATTTATTGCAGATTTAATGACGGTAAAGTTAGAAACAGATATTTTAATTAAAGTTGCGAATGCTTTACCAAAAAATAACCACCCCATGGCAACAATTTTAACATTAATGTCCACTCTTGCGGGAATTCGCACGCCAATTCGCAAAACAAAAGATGGATATGAAAAATGTTTAGATACAATAAGGCATATGCTTTTCATAGTGTCAATTGCATCATGTAAATTTAGTGGAAAACAATACAACCAAAATGAAACAGATTCGGACTATATAAAAAGTTTTATAAATATGTGTCTTGATGAAAAATTTCAAGATAATAAGTATGTATTAAAATGTTTAGATAAAATTTTAACTCTTCACGCAGATCACGAGCAAAATGCATCCACTTCAACAGTCAGAATGATAGGCTCGACAAAATGTGATTTATATGGCGCAATTACTGGTGGAATAACTGCCCTTTGGGGACCACTGCATGGTGGTGCAAATGAAGCAGTTTTGAAAATGTTAAATGAAATTGGTGATGAAAAAAATGTTGAAAAATTTATAGATAATATTAAAAATAAAATTGGTGGTGAAAAACTTATGGGTTTTGGACACAGGGTATATAAAAATTATGACCCAAGGGCAACTGCAATAAAAAAATATTGTGATGAATTATTTGATAATTTGCATTTTAAGGATAATAAAACTTTGAATATAGCAAAGAAATTAGAACAGGTTGCTTTATCTGACGATTATTTTATTTCAAGAAAATTATTTCCAAATGTAGATTTTTATTCAGGAGTTATATATAATGCAATAGGAATTAAATCAGAAATGTTCACTGGAATGTTTGCTTTAGCAAGAGTTGTTGGGTGGTGCGCACAATGGCTTGAAGCTAGTAAAGAAAATGGCAAAATATGGCGCCCAAGGCAACTTTATTGTGGAAAAATTAATAAAAATATCACTTGACTTTATTTTTATATATTTCACATTAGATGGTATTTTTTGTTAAATATGATTAATAAAATAGACAACATTAGCAACAAGGTATTTGATGATTGTGGTGAGTTACTAACCTTTTCAACCGATGCCATTTCAAGTAATTCACTATTAAGAGACTATATATCCCATGTTAATTCAATACCAATCTTAACGCTTGAAGAAGAAATTAGATTAACAAACGAATATTTACATACATCAAGTAAAGCTATCGCAAATATAATTATAAAAGCTCACTTAAGAGTTGTGGTAAAGATAGCATATCAATTTTCCGGTTATGGGATTTCCATAATGGACTTAATATCTGAAGGTAATTATGGCTTAATAAAGGCTATGGAAAAATTTGACCCTCGTAAAGGTTTTAGATTTGTAACCTATGCAATTTGGTGGATAAGAGCTGCAATTCAAGAATATATAATGAAATCCTACTCCATGGTAAAAACAAAAGGTATAAATGCCTATAAAAGAATTTTCTTCAATCAAAGTCAAGAAAAACGTGGCAACATGATGGAAGGAAATACAGAAGTATCTACAGATGTATCATTAGAATTTTGCGATGAAAAACTCTCTTGTAATGAAAATATAGAAGAAATGATAGACAGTGATACAAAAATTGAACAAATTAAATCTGCCATGATGAATTTATCAGATAGAGAAAAAACAATTATATATAAAAGAATTATATCTCAAAATCCTTCAACTTTAGAAAATTTAAGCACTGAAATGAATATATCAAAAGAACGAATTAGACAGATATATGAAGCAGCTATAGGTAAAATAAAGTTGGCAATAAAAAAATAATTTTATTTTTATGAAAAAAAACTTGCAAATAAAAAAAAGATGTGTCTTCTTTGAATTGATGCACATGATTTAGGCTAATTACTATGAAACAAGCTAAAATATCGTCAGTAAAATTACAACTATTACCAGGAAAAGCTACCCCAGCTCCACCAGTCGGCTCAGTATTGGGACAAAGGGGTGTCAATATAATGCAATTTTGTAAAGAATTTAATGATAAAACAAAAGACATGGGAACTTTGCCTGTGCCAGTAATTATATACATTAAACCTGACAAATCATTTACTTTGGAAATTAAAAAACCATCAGCATCAAATCTTATTAAAGATAAATGTAAATTAGCTAGTGGCTCTAAAGAGCCAGGTAAAGTTATAGTTCATGAAATGTCCATTAAAGATGCAACGGAAGTTGCTGAATATAAAATGTCTGATATGAGCGTGATGACTATTGAATCTGCTATAAAAATTATTTTAGGCACCGCAAGATCTATGGGTATAAAAGTTATTGGATAATTAATATGGCATCTAAAAGAATATTTGAAGTTAAGAAAACATTTCAATCTAAAGAAACTAAATTATCCGTTGATGAGGCTTTATATTTATTTTCAAATTATTTAACACAAGAAATTGAATTAAGAAATAAAACAAAAATACCTTACAAAGCTAAATTTGACGAAACTTTATCAATAGAATTTGAACTTGGAATAGATGGTAAAAGATCGGATCAAATGGTAAAGTCCTTTGTCTCATTGCCTTTTGGTCATGGCAAAAAAACAAAAGTTATTGTAGTCACAGATTCCTCACAGCTATCAAACCTTAGTAAAGAAAGTTTTTTAGTTGGAGGCAGGGAGCTATTACAAGAAATTGCATCTGGAAAAATAAACCTAAAGCAATATAGCTCATGCTTTACATTTGAAGGTATGATGAAGGAAATTGCGTCTTCTGGGTGTTCTAAAGTCCTAGGAATGGCTGGAATTATGCCAAATTTAAAAAATGGAACAATACTCAAAACAAATGAAATTTTAGAATCTTCATTAGAAAACATAGTTCTTAATAACATAGAAATTAAAAGTGATAAATTTGGCTATTTAAAGTGCTCGATTGGTAAATCCAGATTTGCATTAAGTGACTTAAAGTCAAATATTATTGAGGTTAGCGACAAAATTAAACAATTAAAGCCAGCATCCTCAAGTGGAATTTTTATTAAAAATACTACATTATCAAGTACAATGGGTTTTATGTGTCGCATTAGTTTATAAAAATATATATGAACAAAATAGAAAAACAAGAATTGCTTTCAAAAATATCATCGCTTTATGAAAATAATCAATATATTTTTATATTAAACTACAAAGGTATTAACGCAAAAGACTTTTTTAGTTTACGAAAAAAGTTATTTGATTCTACGAGTGATAAAATATTAGTGGTTAAAAATACAATTAATAATATTGCTGTAAAAAACTTAAATATACCGCCTCTTGTAAATTTAAATTTCAAAGATCAATTGGCACTAATATTTACAAACAAACCTATATCTGTTGCAAATTTATTACAAAGTTTTGTAAAAAAAGAATTAATATCAATACATTCGTACTCAGATAAGGCAACACTATCTTCTGTAGAAGATATGCTTAAAATATCTAAATTCTTAAGTGAAGAAGGATTAAAATCTCACCTTGTAGGGCTTTTACAAAGTTCATACACTGCTGTGGTTCGTCTATTAAATCAAAAAAGTAGTCTTTAATTTTTTATTATTTTTATGTCCGATATTACAAAAATTGCTCAATCTTTATCTGAATTAAAAGTTTCAGAAATGATAGATTTAGTCAAACATCTTGAAACTGAATGGGGAGTTTCAGCTTCTGCACCAGTTGCCGTAGCATCTCAATCCGAATCTTCTGCTGTAGTTGAAAAAACAGCATTTGACGTCATTCTAACAGACTCGGGTGCAAGCAAAATTAGTGTTATCAAGGAAATTAGAGTTATATTACCAGCTTTAGGTCTTGCTGAGGCTAAAGCTATAGTTGATGCAGCTCCAAAAAGCATAAAAGAAGGAGTTAAAAAAGAAGAAGCTGAGGAAATAAAAAAGAAACTTGAAGCTGCTGGAGCAAAAGTTGAAATTAAATAAGTTTAGATAGTTAATAAAGTTATTATTTTCAATTTTACAACTTTTTTATTTTTTTATACATGTTTTCATCAAATCATAATTTTAGAAACTACCTAGAAGAGTATCCATCTGATGCACTTAGCTTTGTAAGCAACGTCTTTTCCTTTCAACAAAAAGCTTATCAAGATTTTATTCTTGGAAACTCAAGCGATTCATTGTCAAAAGTAATATCAGATATATTCCCAATAAAATGTCTTTTTGGAAATTTTATCATTAACTACATCTCATTAAATGTTGTAAATCCAATAAACTCTGAATCAGAGTGTATAAGAATGGGTTTAACATACTCCTCAGATGTATTTGTTCGCTTAAGAATGGAATTTTTCACTGATCAGCCTGATGGTTCTAAAATTTTATCTGGAATAAGTGAGCAAGATGTACTTCTTTTCACAATTCCAATGATGACAAAAGATGGGAAATTCATTTTAAATGGAATAGAAAGGGTTGTTGTATCCCAAATACACAGGTCTCCAGGTTTATTTTTTACACTAGACAAAGTTGAATCTAATGTTCTTTATTCTGCAAGTATAATACCTTATACTGGAACTTGGATAGATTTTTCAATGCACAATTCTGACTATATAGAGGTTATAGTTGACAAAAGAAAAAAAATTGATATATCTACTTTTTTATTTGCAATAGGCTTATCCAAAGAAAGAATAGTATCATCTTTTTATAATAAAGTTGAATGCAAAATTATTGATGCAAAAAAAGGTATAGTCAATTTGGATATAAATTTTCAAAATTTATCACTAGAGAGATCTAAATTTGATTTATATAATACAAAAAATGAAATAATAGTACCAATTGGTTCAATATTGACAAACAAAAAAATAAATGAAATAAAAGAAAATGGCTTTAATTGTAAATTGAGTGATATTCAAAATTATCTTTATTCTTATGATGAATTAAGTGAATTTGAAATACAATCTGGAAGTAAAATTTCAGATGAGCTTGCGTCAAAAATATTGGAATCAAGTAAATCTTTAAATTTAGTAGATTTCACTGGAAAAGATTTCTTTGATATTATTTTAAAAAGTATATCTTCTAACCAAAATATCGATAAAGTTGCATCTGCAACCAATATGCTTAAAATACTTAGAAAAGGTGAAAACATGGATTTAAAAGATCCAATAAACCTAGTTCGATCCTTCTTTTTTGATTCCGCTAAATGCAATATATCAAACGTTGGTAGATACAAAATAAACACAATTTTGAATTCAGATGAGACATCTTTAAGTTTAACTGAGGACGATATTTTTAAAATTCTTAAAAGATTGATTCTTATAAAGGAAAATTCCATGGACATAGAGGATATAGATCACCTTGGAAATAGAAGAATAAGACTTACATCTGAGTTAATCGCAAATGTTATAAAATCAAATGTTTCAAAGTTAACAAAATCCGCAATAGATAAAATGTCAACTGTTGGAAGTGGAGTTTCAATATCCCCAGCAGAGCTATTAACCCCAAATCAAATGTCAAAATTTATCAAAGATTTCTTTTTAACTTCCCAACTTTCTCAATTAATGGAACAAACTAATCCACTTGCAGAGCTTGGTCACAAAAGAAGAATTTCGGCCTTAGGGGCTGGTGGAGTAGAAAGAGATAGAGTTGGCCTTGAGGTAAGGGATGTACACTTTACTCATTATGGAAGAATATGCATAGTTGAAACTCCAGATAGCCAAAATATAGGTTTAATTAACAATTTATCTTGTTTTGCAAAAATAAATAACCACGGATTCATTGAAACTCCTTATAGGGTGGTAAAGAATAGAATAGTAACTGATGAAATTATATATCTTGATGCAACAAAGGAAATGAGTTACGCAATATTAAGTTATAATTTATCATATCTTAAAGATAAAAAAATTACAGATGATATTGTAAGCGTCAGAAAGAATGGAGATTTTATAAATATTCATGCAAATTTAGCTGATTTAATGGATATTGCACCAAATCAAGCACTTTCTGCAATAGCTAGTTTAATACCATTCCTAGAAAACAATGATGCTTACAGAGTATTAATGGGCTCAAATATGCAAAGACAGGCTGTACCTTTAATTAAACCAGAAGCCCCACTTGTTGGAACTGGATTTGAGGGATTTATTGGACTTAAGTCTTCAGCTGTAATTACATCTAGATGTGAAGGTTTTGTAAGATACCTAGATTCAAATAAAATCTTCATTTCCAACAAAAATACATCTGATTTAGAAGTTTATAATTTGAAAAAATTTGAACGAACAAATCAATCTACCTGTGTAAATTTTAAACCATGTATTAAAGTCGGAGATGAAATTAAAGAAGGTCAAGTTGTGGCAGATGGTTACGCTTCTTGTTTAGATGAAATTGCAATAGGAAAAAATATAAAAATTGCCTTTATGTCCTGGAATGGATATGGATATGAAGATTCCGTAGTGGTATCGGATAAATTTGTTAGCGAAGATAACTTCACATCAATTCATATTGAAGAATTTGAAACTTCTGTTATAGATACAAGACTGGGATCGGAAGAAATTACAAAGGATATACCTGGACTTACAGATTTTGCTATAAGAAATTTAGATGAATCTGGAATTGTTAAACTTGGAACATTTGTAAAGGCTGGTGACATACTTGTTGGTAAATTGACACCAAAAGCCGAAACTCCAATAACGCCAGAAGAAAAATTATTAAGAGCAATATTTGATGAAAAAATATCAGATGTAAAGGATGTTTCTTTAATGGTTCCACCTGGATATTCTGGTGTTGTTGTTGATGTTGATATTTTATCTCGTAGAGGTATAGACAAACTAAATAGACAAATAGAAATAGAATCTCAAAAAATATTTCACTTAAACAATAGCTTTGATGCAAAAATTAAGATTATTAAAGATGAAATTTTCAAAGAAATAACAAATTTTATTTCTGGTGAAAAAATAGCAAAAAATTGTAAATTAAATTTAATTCCAATTTCTCGTGAGATAAATGAGGAATGGTTTACAAAATTGACAACATCCGAAATTTTTAAAATTAAATTTGATAACTCAAATATCAATTCTAAATTTGAGGAAGTGGTGAAAAAGTATAATGAAATAATTAAAAAAATTGACGCAGAGCATAAAGTTTTGGCATCCAAAATTAAAGAAGAAAAAGATTTTATTGGTGGAACCCTGTATGTTGTAAAGGTTAGAGTTGCAATGAAAAACATGTTACAACCTGGTGATAAGGTTGCAGGTAGATATGGTAATAAAGGAATTATATCAAAAGTTGTCCCAATTATGGATATGCCATTTACTGAAAATGGAGAACATATAGACATGATAATTAACCCCTTAGGTATTGTTGCAAGAATGAATTTTGGTCAAGTTTTGGAATTAGGACTCGGTCTTGCTTCTATTACTCTTGGTGAAAAAATAAGAAAAGTTGTCTCAAATTACAATGACATCAAAGAAGTAAGAGATATACTTGAATCAACAATTCAGGATAAAAACATTAGACAAAGTTTATCAAAATTAGAGGATAAGGAAATTTTATCCTTAGGTAAAGCATACTCAAAAGGCATACCTTTTGCAGTTCCAGTTTTTTCCGGAGTAAGCTATGAATGTGTTTCCAAAATTCTTCAACATTCTGGATGCGATGAATCTGGGCAGGCTTATTTATTTGATGGCAGAACTGGCGAAAGATTTGATAGAAAAATATCGATTGGTTCAATGTATATATTAAAACTACATCATTTAGTGGATCGAAAAGTTCATGCAAGATCTGTTGGTCCTTACAGTTTAATTACCCAACAGCCACTTGGAGGAAAGGCGAAATTTGGCGGACAAAGACTTGGGGAAATGGAGTGTTGGGCATTGGAAGCTTACGGTGCAGCTTATACATTAAATGAGATGTTGACTGTTAAATCAGATGATATAGATGGAAGAAAAAGAATATATAGTAGTATAGTTAAAGGATCTACAGATTTCAAGCATGGAATACCAGAATCTTTTAATGTACTAATGAAGGAACTTTCTTCTTTAGGTTTAAACGTTTCGTTGCAAGAGTAAAATAGTAAAATAGTCATTTTTAATTCAAATATGAATCACGGTTTATCAACTAATTTTTTTTCATCTGTTGCCTTAGGAATAGCAAGTCCTGGAGATATTTTAGCAAATTCATATGGTGAAATTAAAAACCATGAAACGATAAATTACAGGACATTAAAGCCAGAAAAGGATGGCTTATTTTGTTGTAAAATATTTGGCCCAATAAGAGATTATGAATGTCTTTGTGGAAAGTACAAAAGAACAAAATATAAAGGCATAGTGTGTGATAAATGTGATGTTATGGTAACCTTATCCAAAGTTAGAAGAGAGAGAATGGGACACATTGATTTAGTTACGCCAATTGTACATGCATGGTTTTTAAAATCTCAGCCATCAAAAATACCTCTTGCACTTGGTATGTCAATGAAAGATATTGAAAAGGTTGCATATTACCAAGCGTATATAGTTATCAATCCTGGTAATTCAAGTTTATCAAGATTTCAAGTTTTATCAGATTCTGAATATAATGATGCAATTGACCAATTTGGATCTTCAGCCATAACATTTGGAATAGGCGGTGAGGGAATAAGGAGTGCCCTAGAGTCAATAAATATGGATGAAGAAATTCAATTACTCAAAAATCAAACTGAAAAAACAAAATCATCCATCAAACTAAAAGCTATAGAAAAAAGATTATTATTTTTATCAAACTTTCATGCCTCTGGAAATAAATTAGAATGGATGGTTCTTACCAGAATAGCGGTGATGCCACCTGAGTTAAGACCACTGGTAATGCTTACTGGCGGAAAATTTGCATCCTCAGATTTAAATGAATTATATAGAAGAGTTATAAATAGAAATAATAGATTAAGACGTTTAATGGAAATAGGTGCTCCAGAAATAATAGTAAAAAATGAAAAAAGAATGCTTCAGTCGTCCGTTGATGATTTAATTATTGGCCAAAAAGCAACTGCCAGAGGTGGATTACAAAGACAAATGAAATCCTTGACGGCAAACTTAAAAGGTAAAAATGGAAGATTTAGACAAAACTTACTTGGAAAAAGAGTTGATTACTCAGGTAGATCTGTAATTTCAGTTGGCCCTGAATTAAAGCTTCATGAGTGCGGAATACCAAGAGTTATGGCAATTGAACTATTTAAACCTTTTATATTTTCAAAATTAATAGCTTACGGCAAAGTAACATCCATTAAAGCAGCAAATAAATTTGTTGAATCTGGATCTCCAGAAGTAATAGAGATTCTTGAGTCTGTAATTAAGGATAAGGTTGTTTTGTTAAACAGGGCACCAACCTTACACAGGCTTGGAATTCAAGCATTTGAACCAAAATTAATTGAAGAAAAAGCTATAAGGTTACATCCACTTGTATGTAAGGCATTTAACGCTGATTTTGATGGAGATCAAATGGCCGTACACATTCCGCTTTCAATAGAAGCTCAAGCTGAATCAAGAATTTTAATGTTGTCTTCAAATAACATACTAAGCCCAGCAGACGGCACGCCAATAATATCGCCAACAAAAGATATTGTACTTGGACTTTTTTATGCAACTTCAATATTTACAAATCAGCCTGGTGAATTTTTAACCTTTGACAACATAAATGAGCTGACTGTAGCAATTGGACTTAATCAGCTATCTTACCACTCTAAAATTAATTTTAGATTTCAAAACGAAGACAATACTTATAGACTAGTTGAAACTTGTCCAGGAAGATTATTAATTTATAGCAAAACACCATTAAAAAATAACTCTGGAGAGGACTTTGAAATTTTCAATACCTTATTTAATGCAAAACATTTATCCAAAATTGTATCCTTCATACTTGATAAATGCGGTCAAGGAGCAACGGTAAAATTCTGTGATGATATAATGCAATTTGGGTTTTCAATATGCACAAAATCCGGAATATCCTTTGGTAAAAATGATGTAAAAATTCCAGAATCAAAGCATGACTTCATACATAAAAGTTTTGAAATCGTTAAAGATGCTGAAGAGCAATTTATGGCTGGTTATATTACAAAAAAAGAAAAATATAATAAAGTAACCGATGAGTGGTCTAAATGTGTAGATTTAGTAACAAAAGAAATGATGAAATATGTTGTTAAAGATTCAGACACTGCAAATGTAAATTCTGTATATTTAATGGTAAACTCTGGTGCTAGAGGCTCTGAGGCTCAATTAAAGCAAATGGCTGGAATGAGAGGTTTGATGATAAAACCATCAGGAGAAGTTATTGAAACTCCAATTATATCAAACTTCAAAGAAGGTTTAAATATGATGGAATATTTCAATTCAACGCATGGCTCAAGAAAGGGTGTTGCTGATACAGCCTTAAGAACCGCGGATGCTGGATATTTAACAAGAAGATTAGTGGATGTATCACAAGATTGCGTTATTCGCGAACATGATTGTGGTGTTACTTTTGGTATAACATTTAAACCACTGACAGTAGATGGAAAGGTTGTTGAAAAACTATCTGAGATGGTACTTGGAAGAGTTGTTGCAGAAGATGTAATGGATTTTGAAGATAATGTAATCTTAAAAAGAAACACCATTGTCAACTCTTCAAATAGCGAAATGGTTGACACCCTTGTATCAATTGTAGTAAGGTCTCCGGTTACCTGTCTTTCTGAAAAAGGCATGTGTGCTATGTGTTATGGCATTGATATATCTAAAAGAAAATTAGTATCAGAGGGGGAACCAGTTGGAGTTGTAGGGGCTCAAGCAATTGGTGAGCCTGGAACTCAGTTAACATTAAGAACCTTTCAAATGGGAGGGATATCTTCAAGGTCTGCAACAAAAACAATTATATCTGAAGCAAAGGGATTTGTAAAGTTTGTTCATTGCAATATAATAAAAGATAAAACTAAAAATGATGTAATGGCAAAAGATAATGGTAAAATACTAATTATATCAAAAAATGGAAATAGAATTTTAGCTGAATATGTTTTACCAAGAGGTGCAAAGTTATTCGTATCAAACAATGAAAATATTGATATTGGTCATAAAATTGCAACATGGGATTCATACGCAACACCTATATTATCTAGTGTAAATGGCTTCATTAAATTCACTGATATGGTAGAATCAATTTCCTTCAGAGAACGTATGGATGAAAACACTGGCATATCAAATAAAATTATATTAGATGCTTCAAGAAGTGGTAAATATTTATTACCAAGAATTGTAATTCTAGATAAATCTGGAAATACCATAAAAGATGACAATGGAAACGATGTATTTTATATATTACCCCATGGCTCCATTGTTTCAGTTGATGACGGTCAAGAAGTGACGGTTGGCGACACTATTGCAAGAATTCAAACAGATGTAAATGCAATACAAGATATAACTGGCGGTCTTCCTATTGTTGAGGGTGTATTTGAGGCTAGAATTCCAACAAAACCATCAATTATAGCACCTTTTGATTGCACTGTAGCCATTGACACATCTCCAAGATTGAAAATTAAACTTGAATTGATACCAGAAGATTCATCAATTGAGCCAATAGTATTTTTTATCAAAAAAGGAAAATATATCCGTGCTGACCATGGTCAACTTATCTCAAAAGGTGATATATTGATAGATGGAGACTTGAATATGCATGATGTATTCAAAACAAATGGACTTGAAAGCTTAACTCATGCTATTTTAAATAAAGTACAGGGTGTTTATAAATTACAAGGCGTTAGGATCGACAACAAGCACATTGAAATTGTAATAAAATCTATGTTAAGTAGATGTATTGTTATAAATCAAGGGGAGTCTTCAATTTCTGCTGGCGAAAGTATAAGTTTATCTGCGGTCAAAAAATTAAATAAAGAATTAATCACCCAAGGTAAAAAAGTTATAGAATATGAAACTGTTTTAACTGGTATTACAAAAGTTTCAGTAAATACAGACTCATTTATATCGGCTGCTGCCTTCCAAGAAGTTGTTAAAGTATTATCAAGTGCAGCTGCATTTGGTAAAGTTGACGATCTTCAAGGTTGCAAGGAAAATATTGCAGTAGGAAGGTTAATTCCACTTGGAACTGGACTTATAACATCTAAGTATTTAGAACAATCACCCACGTAGTAAATTATTTTTTGTGTTAATATGAAAAACCTATTAATTGTATTATTTTTATTGTTCACTTCAATTGGTAATTGTATTGAAAAAAAGGCAATTATATTAATAGGTCCACCAGCTTCGGGAAAAGGTTATTTAGCACATAAAATATCCCAAAATATGAAATATGCACACATCTCAACTGGAGATTTACTTAGACAAAAACTGGAACCAAAAGATAAAAATATTATGAACTCTGGAAAGTTGATAAACAAAGATATTATTAATCAAGTCATACAAGAATATATAGATTCAAATCCAAGTGATGGATATATATTTGATGGAATTCCTCGCTCAAAAGAGCAAATTGCCGAACTAAATACAATTTTAAAAAATAATAATATTTCACTACTAAAAACAGTTATCATAGAATGCCCTGAAAATGATTTAATGTTAAATATGAAACAAAGAAGCAAAAAAGAACGTCGCCTAGATGATAATGCCAAAACTATTAAAAAAAGAATTACCTTGTACAAACAAAAATCCCCAGAAATAATTGAATATTATAAAAAAACTTACCCACACGATATTGTTACAATTAAATGTAAAACAGATAATATGTATGAAGTGTTTCAAGCGTCTTTGAAAGGATAATAAATTTTTTATAAAACTAAAAATATAAAATTATAACAATACATTTTATTTATCGCATCAAGTAACGATATGTTAAAAATTTCTTCGTCTTTTCATAAATAACACCTATATATTATTATATGACATTAAA
>Ga0214919_10001190_pt1 | contig 43390 bp, 35 predicted proteins | sample LL1503_MetaG_FD_177994 | JGI IMG/M metagenome (GOLD analysis project Ga0214919, IMG submission 177994) | Freshwater microbial communities from Lake Lanier, Atlanta, Georgia, United States - LL-1503 | ecosystem: Environmental > Aquatic > Freshwater > Lake | place: USA: Georgia | collected... | reverse complement strand
AAGACAAAAGACCAATTCAACTTAAAATAGAAGAAACTGTTGCCACAGTCGCCACAGTAGCTAATAAAGTAAGTGGATTAATGACTCCAAAAAAAAAAGAAAAAGATGCAATAAAAGAAAAAGATGCAATAAAAGAAGAAACAGAAGAAAAAATTGGCGAAAAAAAGTAGCCAAAAACAAACTAACAAACAAAAGAATTCCTGTTAAAAAATATATCCGTTAAATATATAAATATATGTCAAATGGATCTCATCAACATCATCCTACAGAGGAAATAATATTAACCCTTGTTATTTATGGTCATGGTTGTGAAGACTTTCTAAACCCATTTCCTCAAGAATCCGCTATTGGCGAATATTACAGAAATAATGTCAGAGTATATAGTCCCGCAGCTGTTCCCGATATATCCGGTATAATGTCTACCCTAGAAGTAGGTCGTATAGTAGAAAATATTACAAGCAGATTTCAAGACATTCCGGAAGCAGAAACACAAGAAATTGTTCATAGTATTAAAGACGAAATGCGTTCTGCTTACCAAGAAAAGGTGGAAAGAACAGAGCGACTTGGACTATTTGCAGACAGTAGAACATTTAAAAGAAATACAGAACCGCGTTATTTAAGCCAAGCTTCTAGTTTAGTCGCCTATTTAGCAAACAAAGAGTTCTGGTTTTATGAGGAGAATAAAGAGGAAGTTATTACTGGTCCGATTCAAAAACGATTACATGAAAACATTGGAATGCATGTAACCGATATTAGACGAAAAATTACAGATGAAACAGGGCAAGTGCATTACGAAAAAGTCATATTACCATCACAGCGGCTTTCCACCTATTTTAATTTGAGCTACAAAGATGGTCTTAAGAATATTCTAAAGCATCTTAAAAAGGAAGTAGGGGTCGTAACCGACTTGAAAGAGATTTCCGGTATTTTAGGATTTGATAAACCTAAACAAAAGGACAAACTTAAAATGATAACACTGAGTGAATTATATGATTTTTTTAGAGCATGTCGTATCGATTATGTGAATATATTTGATTTAACATGCAGATCATGCAAAACACGGGTTCTAAATGAAGCCGAAATTGCGGATATTGGTAATGCCGAATTCTCGGTTTCAAAAAATACCAAGGCCTTTGGAAAAACGAAGAATAAGAATAAGACCAAAAAGACAAAGAAGAAATCAAAAAAAGCAATAAAAAGAACAAAAAGACAATAAAAAGACCAAAGAAATAACTGCATTATTTTTTACTCTTTATTTTTAATGTCTTATTTTTTGATCCTTTTTTGATTCTTAAGCTTTTATTAAGTTTTCCTCCTCTTCTATCTCTTTCTCTATCTCTTTCTCTTTCTCTTTCTCTATCTCTTTCTCTTTCTCTATCTCTATCTCTTTCTCGATCTCTATCTCTATCTCTATCTCTATCTCTTTCTCGATCTCTATCTCTATCTCGATCATCCCTTTCTTTTTCTTTTTTTTCCTCTGCTAATTTCTTTTCATTTTCTTCTTTTATTTTTTGATTTGCTTCAAAATTGGCTTCATATTCATACGCCTCCTTTAATTCAAGTGGTTTGTATTGGTAGCCAAATAACTCAGACAATGATTTTCTAATTCTCTCAAACGTATTATTACATTTCATAGAATATTTTTTTATTGCGCTAACATCTGTTCCTGGATATAGTTCTAATTCAAGTGTTATATAATATGACAATTTTGATTTATTTTCCTTTGCAATATTGTATTGAAAATTGTGATTATAAAAATCTAGATTTTGTGGATCATACGGTTGCATCATTGGATAAGGAGCGCCAGGATTCTGATATGGTCCAGGATTCTGATATGGTCCAGGATTCTGATATGGTCCTGGATTCTGATATGGTCCAGGATTCTGATATGGTCCTGGATTCTGATATGGTTGCATCATAGGATATGGTCCAGGATTCTGATATGGCGAAGGATTCTGATATGGTCCAGGATTCTGATATGGTTGCATCATTGGATATGGTCCAGGATTCTGATATGGTTGCATCATTGGATATTGATTATTTTGTCTAGCATAATTATAATATTCTTTACTTGGTCTGTCTGCACCTCCAATAAATTCATCATCATCAGAATCAGAATCAGAATCAGAACTAATCGATGACCCACCTTTAAGATTAAAAATACCATTTGATTTATCTTCAATATCATTAAAATGGTTTAAAAGATTACTATCTTCTAAAAAAATACTATTGGTTGTTACATATTTTTTTAACTTATTAAACATAAATCGAAATTCTTCTTTTTTTTGTTGTTGATTATTCTCCATATTTAAAAAAGCCAATAATTTAATAGCTATAACTTCATTGCTAACTAAATCAGATATTTTTAAATTAATATCATCTCTATTTTCTTCTATACTTTTATATACATCAGATATAACTGATTCATTTAATGAATTTAAATAACTTAACTTATTATTATTAATAATATCTGTATATTTTTTTATTCTTTTTAATAAATCCAAATTATTTTCTAATGTTGTCATCGCAAGCAAAAACTCCTTTATATTTACAGCATGTATTTTTCCTTCACTAGATAATTGTTGTATCAATTCGTATAACATTGTTACATTTTTTTTGAAAAAGTTATCAATAGTAGTAAAATTATCATTTATTATAATATTAACCTTTTGTGATATTTTTTGAGTTATGTCATACATTTCCTTATTTATTTGTTTCAATCTATCAGGGTTTGTGATTTGGTTACTACGTCCAAATCTACTTTTTTTTGGTTTAATTTGTTCATTTAAACTATCTAATTTATCAATTAACCGTTGTAAACTTTTATTACCATCTAAATTACTCATTATTTGATTAATTTTTTTATAATCTGCTTTGTCTTGTGTTTTATCTGAATAAGAACTAGAATCAGAATCAGAACCTGAATTAGAACCTGAATTAGAACCTGAATTAGAACCTGAATTAGAACTATCGGAAATAAAAAAACTAGAAAATAAAGAACTAGTTTCAGATCCTTCTTTTGAATCTACTTCTGATATTTGATCTGGATTATCGTTATCGTTATCGTTATTGTTATAATTATATAATAAATTAAAAAACGATATTTTAGTATAATCAAACATACATTGTCCTTCATAATTTCCAATAATTTGATAAAACTGTGGTGAATTTTCTAGTAAAAATATTATATTTTCATTATTTGTTAATAAAGGATTATTATCGTTTTTTTTAATAGTTATCGTTTTATCATTAGCATCATAAAAAATAAAATAAATATTAATATCTAATATTTCTTTGAAAATATCAATTTCTGTTTTTACATTTGTCGGATCATTATTATCTGCAATTAATCTTTTCAGGCTGTCAATTGTAAATCTTTTAACGCCTGTTTTTATATCTACATCCGCATATAAATTTACTGTAACTGCGTTTAATCTATCTAATTGTTTATTTAATACTTCTTTTATGCATTCTAAAAATGCGTCTTTTGCTTTAGTTGGATCAGTTGTAGCAACTGTATTATTTTTATATATTATCCATTCTTGAAATAAAGATTGTATTTGCATATTTTTAGCAGAATCCATTACAGCTATATTGAAATTCAATGTCATATCAAGATCTATATTTTCTGTATTTATCTCTCGATTAAAATAGGACATTGTAACTAATTGAGTCACATCAGAAATTACATTAAACCCTTCAAGTAATTTATTACATTGTGTGACAATACTTGTTTCACCCATTTTCAAACGCAGCATTTTTTTAAAATCATCGCATGATTTTATATGAGACTGTAATATTTTTCCAATATATGTAGCTTTATATTTTTGAACAAAAATATCCCCATATATTGGTTCTATTTGATTATTAATAATAACAAGATTTTGATTCTGATTCTGATTCTGATTCATTTTATTTGATTCTAGTAAAATAGATGGTGGAGATATTATATCAGTTCTGACAGGAAACAATAGTTCAATTTTTGTATAATCAGATAAATCAATATAATGCATTCTAGCTTGATCAGGAACATGTAAATCATACATATAAGTATGATCTAGATTTTCTAGTGAATTGAATATTTTTGATGTAATATTTTCAAATGATTGCAGCGAAGAATAATACACAAAATATGATTTAAGCATCATTAAATCGACATTAGTAACATTTTGTTCGGCAATATATAAACTATTTTGTCTTAAACATTTGATCTGCAATAAATGTGTTATTAATATAATACAGTCATACAAATCGCCTTCTAATTTAAATAATTTAATATATTTTTCTTCAAAATCAAATTTGGCTTTACTCGTATCATCCGAATCCGGAATAATAGGAATTCCATCGTCGTCAACTAATTTCCATTCAGGTTCTGGATTTGGATTAACCTTATTTAAAACCCATTTAAGTATTTCTGCCTTAATAATATTTGTTTTGGGGCTTATACCATAAAAATCCGGATGTTCTTTAATTAAATTCTCATAAGTAACAGATGGATTTGCATTTTTAAAATCGATTGTTTGCTGCATTAATTTAAAATAAAATACAATCATTTTCGCCACTAGCTTTTCTATTTCTCCATAATATATTTTCCAAACATATAATTGATTTATATTATATGACATGTTAACAATGTAATAATATATATTTAATTGTTTCTTTGATGCGATCAATAAAAATGGATTTTTAACATACATTTGGATTAACTCATCTATATTTCCATTGCGCAATAGTTCTTCTTCTTTTGATAAAGTCTTCACCTTTTTTTTAAAACTATTTATACTTTTACAATAGTTGTCGCAATTTTCATTATCATCATTTTTAGGTATTTCTGCACTTAACAATTCATATATGCGAATGTCAGTGTCAATGCACATGTCTACTATTTCAGATTTGGATTTATAATAATCAATACTTTTAGTATATATTTTCTTGTATTCTTTCAAAAAATCAACAATTGCATTAAAATAGTTGCGCTGATTGTCATATAGTTGTAGTAATTTATTTGATAATTCTAATACTAGTTTTGTTATTTGAAGCTGGTAATCTTGCAATTCTTCGCATAGTTCCTGAACACTATTTAATTGTTCTTTTAACTCTTTTATTTGAGCTGGTGTTTTGACATTAGTTACATTTTCTGCATTTGTTAGATCTGAAACTACTGATTGGGCTTCGTCATTTTCTTCTTCTTCTCCTTTTATATTATTCTCTGTTGTATTTTCAAACACCAAAATATTAAAAATCACATTAGAAGTAGCATCATATTGTTTTTGAATAAACCCAATTTGCGATTGAATGTCGACATAATCATTTTTACTTTCGTATAATAATTTTTTAAGCTCTAGATATCGACCGAATTTATTAACTAGTATATCGCTGGATTCGCCTTTGTTATCTTCTATAAATTTAGCGAATTCAACTTGATCTAGAAATAATGAAAAAGTTATTGGATCCGTATTAAAATCTGTTTCATTTGCAAAAAGGACCGGATAATTGGGTGTTATATAATGCTGCTCGTCTTCAAATGCCTCGGATAAGTATTGCATTTCATCAATTATTTTTTTATCTTGTTTTTTTTCAAATGTGACACCATTTTTTAGATCATTAATTGTTTCGTCGTTTTTTGTTTTCACATTACCTACCGCATTAGGATATTTTGTTTCTAACAATTTTAATTCTTCTTCGGCTTCTTTCGTTGCATTTTTATAGGACATGTTCGTGTAAGGCGTCATCAATTTGCTAGTAGGTTTTGTGTCTATCGACCAGTCATTTTCTCGCCATTTTTTCCCCAATATGGTATATGGACGTTTATTAATATAAAATATTCCATTTAGTTTAAATATACTGCTAAGTGTTAGCTGAATATTTTCATTGATTAAATCTTCTTCTAGTGCTTTATCTAAAGTTCTTTCTTTTTGTAAATTTAGCAATTTTAAGGGATTTTTTTGAAAATTAAATGTCTTGCTAATGCAGCGATTGATAAAACTGTCAAATTGATTTGCTTCAAAAAACTGAGTATATTTTGAATCTGGTGGCGCTGTCTTTGGAATGTCTATAATTGCACCTTTAATATATTTAACAAGTGGATCGAAATATACGGTGTTGCTTTTAGATGTAGGGACTGTCATGAATGGCTCATATAGTATTTTGGTATGATTTGGGATCAGTGTTTTAATAAAAATAGTAAGTGTATTAGGAATACTTGGCTTCTTATCCTTTTTATTGTCATTCTTTTTTCCTTTTTGATTATCATCGTCTTTTTTGGCATTGTCGTCTTTTTTGGCATTGTCGTCTTTTTTGGCATTGTTATCTTTTTTGTTCTTTTGGTTTTTATCATTTGTATTTGCATTTGTATTTGTATTTGCATTTGCATTTGTATTTGTATTTTTAGCAGACATATTTATAATAGAAATAGATTTTTAAATTCTAATAATTTCTTATAAATACTTTAAATAAAGTATTTATAAATTGATCTCAGTGCATTATAATAATTTATAATAAATTTTTATAGTTTTCTGCAAGAAAATTATGATATAAAGTAAAAGAGTGTTTCTGTTTTTTAGATTCATTTTCACGTCTAGCCTTTTCTAAAATAGAAATGGCCTCGCTAATTTCTTGTTCAGAAATTAATCCATTATTATTTGTGTCGATCACCTTAGCTAATACTCTAAATTTTTTAGGAACAATGCAATACGGGCTTTCTTCATTAAATAAATGATCAGATAAAACAGTAAAAACAGCGGTTAGAATTAGCGCCGTATATATGTCACGAGTTCCCATCCATGCCATGGCAAAAACAAGGATTTGTTTTGTTATGTTTAACTTAAGATATTCCTCTGTAGAACGACTAAATTGTATAGCTATAAATTTAGACCCTACATTCAGTAAAATCATAACAATGCCCGCAAAAAACTTGCTATTGTTTAGAAACATAATATGATTATGAATGAAATCTAATGAATTGTAAACTATATTAGTCATTACTATTATAATATATAAAAATACAATAATACAATTCAAAACTTTAATTTCATTTCAATTAGATTTAGATTTGATTTAGATCTTAAAATTTAGAATAAGAAGACACAAATGGTTCGGTTGTAGTCGGATCACTTGCGCTAACCTCTTCAGATCTAAAAACAGATTTATCTACTGGAATATTTTTGGGATTTTTTGCTTGTATAGATTCGTGAATTGATGATCGATCTACGCCTTGCTCTTGCGCTTGCTCTTGCAGCTCGCTTATTTTTGCACCATCTTTTCCTGATGCAATTGCTCTAGCTTTTACATTCGCCCTTGCCTTATCCTTGGTTTCTACGCTTACGGTGCTGCCATCATTCAAAGACCCATCGACATTATCATCACCCACAGTTAGTCCGCTTAAATTATTCATTCCTTCTGTGAAAAACATATTAGATGCGATAATTAGGCATAATGCCGTCAATAATCCTAAAGTAACATTAAACATGGTGAAAAATAAAACGAGACCTATCAACACTACTCTTCCTAAAATATTATTGTGCAAATTAAATAAAACTCTGGGTTTTAGTATTAATGCAATGACAAGTAATAAAAATAATCCTAAAATTCCGTGCTTCTCATACATTCTATATAAATAAACTAATATATTTTATTAAAGGCAAAATAAATATAATTTATTTCAGAGTGTTTTTCAAATAATTATCTTAATTTTTATTAAGAGAATGTCTTTAGCAAGTACAGCAGCACCATTTGACAATGATAATCAATTTTATAGTGAAGTAAATCGTGACGATACCCCTATAAATCGAAAACGTCTAGCTTCATCATCAGCTCATAATAAAACGCAAAAGCGAATGCAACCGATAGATTTCAACTCTGAAAAGGTAAATTCGGTTTTAAATTCTATTCACAATAACTCACCTGATAATGAGTTGGGTGATTTCAATCCTAAACGTAATCAGGCGTCTGCAACAAAAGCGAATAATGTGCCTTTGAATCCTTTGAATAAGTTGTTAGCTCCTCCCGAGTCCATGCGAGAAACAGAGGATGTAAAGGAAGGTTTTGGAAATAATAATGCAAATAGCAAAAACTCAACTCCTGTGCCACTAGATAATGAGGAAATGGAATTGCAAGAGCTACAGTCTGCCTTCTTAAATGATGCACAAGTCAGAGATTATTACAGAAAGCTGGTTCCAAATTTTCATAATAAAGATCCTACTCCTACAGCAGAGACAACGAATAAAATGTATTACAAGGAACAAGCTTCGGGATTAGGATACAGCAATAGCAATAGCAATAATAATGACGTCTTGTTAAATAAAATTAATTACATGATTAATCTTTTAGAAGATCAACAAGATGAACGAACTAACAATGTTACAGAGGAAGTAGTGTTATACTCATTTTTAGGCATTTTCATCATATTTGTGGTGGATAGCTTTGCACGGGTTGGTAAATATACAAGGTAAATATTATAATATATAAAATAATTTATATATTATATGGTTAAAATTTTTACAATGGTTAAGGGAGAGATAGATATTGTAAAAGATTGGGTTTTATATCATGGTTCTATATTTGGATACAAAAATTTATATGTTATTGATAATATGTCTAGAGATGGGACATATGAAACATTAAAGAATCTCAAACAAAAATATGGTATTAATATTTTTAGAGCTAATGATTTTAAAAAAAAAGGTGATTATTTTACATACTTAATTAAATTATTATGTAAAAATGAATATGCTTTTCCAATTGATATTGATGAATTTATTGTTGTATATGATAAAAATAGTAATCAAATTATGTGTGATAATGAATCTATATATACATATATGAAAAAATTACCACCATCAAATGCGTATAAAATGAATTATATATGGTCAAAAAATTTAGCGTGTGCAGGATATGAAAGAGCACCAATTGAATCAACAGTAGGAACATATTGTGATTATGGATCACTGGCTAAAACATTTTTTCATTCTACGTTATTTAAAGGAAAATTAGACCAAGGTCAACATTATAATACAGATGATTATTATTTAACAAATTTTTGTCTTGTTCATTATCATTGTAGAAATTTAATTCAAATGAAAAAAAAAATATATAATAATGTTTCCGGTTTAGGTTACCCACCATTTGATTTAAATAAATTGAAACAAATAATTAGTCAAAACACAGGTATTGATGGTTTTCATCATATTAAAAATCAAATTGAAGTGTTAGAAAATAACTACAGTATCTCAATAGATACTTTATTAGAAAGTGATATTAGTTTGAAACCTATTTCAGATAAATTATTATCTATTATATAAATTAATATCTACTTTTCTTGTATTTTACCATTTGCTCTAACTCTGTAAGCAATTAATTTTAATGGTAATAATATCATATTATATTTTAATAAATGTTTTTTTAAAAATGTCTCTGAATGTATATTATTTTCATGATATACTTCATCTAATCTAGATGAATAAACTTCGGCACCATAATGAGATGTTAAGCAAAATCTGTCATTTGCTCCACCATATGTGTTCCATGGCGAACAATAAAAATAATATTTTTCTATCGGCATATAAATTGGATTAAAATATAATGGATTTGAATATATCATATCGGGTCTTAAAAATAAATAACAATCATAATTATTATTTTCATTTTGTTTTACCATATTAAATACGCTTTTTAATGAATAATATTGACGTATAAGATTTTTCATTGATATTTTTGAAGGATCGTCAGGCCATGGATTATTTTTTACCAAAATTTTATCGAATTGTAATATTTTATCTATTTCATCCTGATCATCTATTTTAATTTGTTTTGAAGGATGTTTAAATAATGATATCTGATTATTATTATATTTTACGTTATGTTCTCCTGCTCGAGGACAGTTTAATGTATTTAGTTTGTATGTGTGTATATATATATCATATTCATATCCCTGTTTTTCTAATGCTATAAATATATTTTTCCTTATTGAGGGTAGTGTAATTTTTAAATTTCTTAATAATCCGAAAAACATTATGCAAACTTTTGGCATGATATATTATATATATCATATAATATATATTATTCAATTAATTAACCATTAGAATCCTATTCGATTTAAATGGGCTATGTGCGAAATTATAAAAGAAATAGGCTGTTGGTGAAATAACTATCGGATGCGTTTTTTTCTTAATATTTTCGATGATATAATTGTTATCACTTATATCTTCTACTATCAAATATTTAAATTTGTTAGATTCCTTTTCTTTTTGTTCAATTATTGACCATAGAGCTACCTTAAATCCTTGAATAAATTCTTTTTTTGACAAAATAGACTCTTTTGGGAAAAAAGATGCAATACATGATATAATCTCCTTATCTTTCTCTATAAACGTGCATGTTTTTTTGAAAATATATGCAGCAACAATATCTCCTTCAGAAACTAACATTTTAATGAATATATTTCCTGTTGTTACTAGCTCCATCAGGTTACTTATCGCAGGCAAAACAGTTAGATCCCATTTGCCTTCTTTTGTTAGTTCAATAATGAAATTATACAAGTAATATATGTTTTGTTTATCTCCTGTTAGCAATTGTATGCTTGCCTTCAGATTCTCGGGTTTAAACCAGTTACGCATATTGAAACAATATGTTTTATAAACTGTTAAAGGTATTATTCCTGTTAATTCTTCTTCTCTTTTAAACAAACTAACACATATTTTTCGATTCAAGTGGCTTTGATTATATTCATGTGTTTGGATCAGCTGCGGGGCAATGTTTTTCTTTCGATGCATTTTATCTACGCACAAATAATCTATATAATATACGTCTAGCTCCCCTTTTACCTTATTAGATTTTTTATTATTAAAAAAAGTAACATGTAATGGTCTGCCAGTAATAACACCGATCAAGTTTTCATTAGATATAGTTGTATTTGTTTTACTATCTAACAAAAGTGTTGGTTCTGTAAAAAAAGACCAAAATGATTTGTGATTATGTCCTTTAAAATAAGGCATGATATTGCTTTGATTTGGCGCAAATTTGTTTTCGTTGTTTCTTAAATAATTTAATTGAACTAGCCAAACAAAATCTTTAATATTTTTCTCACTCAGAATATCATAAGAAATAGTTTTTATGTTTTTGAAATTGGTATATCGATTTTTTGAAGGTAGTTCTTCTTGAATAATGCCAATATTGTTGATCCAGTAATAGAGGTCATAAAAATGGAAAACTGGCTGCAATGCCCAGAATCGGAATTTGATGCGAATATATAGAAAAAATACAATTAATAGTAGCACTATTAATGCTAAAATGGCTTGTATTATTGTTATAATATGAATTGGCATTTGCATTGGCATTTGCATTGGTATTTGCATTTTGTGGATAATTTATAATTAGTTTTTTAAATATAAATTATTCTTTATTCTTTATTCTTTACTTATCTATAGCGGTTCCTTTTGAAATCCTTGTCACGATTTTATTTACATTGTTAGTTTGTTCTTCGGTAGAGTCACCTGACATGGCATTAAAAACAATTTGCAAATAGGTATCATTGTATTTCGATTGCGAATCAGTGCATCCGGGATTTGAATTAACCCAGCTCGGAATTTGTTGAATATTTTTTCTAGTTATTTGTTTTATTGCGTTTTTGATTTTGTCCTTTTTATCATCTTCTTTAAACCACTTATTTTCTTCTTTGATATACAGGGTTTCCCTTTTGACATCGGAGCATTGGATGGGACGCATGGTTGCATCTAGATCATTTAGTTTTGTATTTATTATTTGAGAAATACCATCGACATATCCTAATCTCCCTGTTTCTTCTAAATCATGTAACTGTAACTGAATGGAACTAACAAATTCACTGAGATTCAATGCATCCTTACAGTCTTCGTTTAAATAGACCTGAATATTGAATGTTTTATTATTGCTATTATTGACACTATTATTAATACTATTATTATTGTTATTATTATAATTGTTATTAGATGAAGCCATTGTTTTACATACATCTAAGATCATTGTTTTTAATTCAGAATTTTCCTTTAAAATAGTTAACATTAATTCCTTATCAGTAAATTCCTTATCTGTTTTTTTGATTGTTTTTTCTGAATCTGTATCCACTTCTAATGCTAATGCTTGTTTAGAACATGTCAATTTGTGTTTACATAAACTAGACATATGTTTGTATGTTTTGTCACATTGCGGACATTTATGGTAGGAACTGGCGTTGACCGAAAGTTCCATCGTTAGTCGTTTATGTTTATCAGTTGCGATGTGTCTGTCATATTGACTTTGACGACACGATGTATAGTCACATATTTTACATGAAAAAATCTCGGAACTTTTTGGAACCAAATTGTTAGCCATATTAGGATATATTACCGACAGAAAAAAGTTCCTAAAGATTTTCGGCAAAAAAGTGGAAAAAATATGCTCACACTTTTTTTCAAGTTTTTTCAAAAAATAGAGCATTATGGTCACACATCGACTTCTAGAGGGTCATTTTCAAAAGCTCCGAACGGTTTTTCATTTTGGACATTTATAAATGTCCAAAATGAAAAACCAAAAGTAGAATATGGAAAATACTTGTTACTATAAAAACGACCATAAAAATGACAATAAAAAATAAGAGCATCCATGGTCTGACCACAGAAATAATAACGGAGACCATGTTTTAAACAGTTTTTAAATAGACCTTTTATAGCCGCCGAATATAGAACGCAATTTTTAACTCCGGTGTCCACAAATTTTTTAGTAAAATTTCATTTGACTGCGGCAATGGGCTGCCATTTTCAGCACTTAGTTGCCCGGTTGGCACTAGATCAAATGCATCAAAGCCAAAATCGATCGCAATTAGAGGCTTCATTGAGTCTCTGAATTGGTTCAATGTCCAATCAGGATATACCAAATAAGTTTTTGTATTGATTGTAAATGCTTCTTTAAAATATACAGGAACAGGGTTGCAAGTTAACTGCATATTATTGATATTGTTAGTATTGTTATTTGATTGCATCTTATAATTGTTTAATAATAAGATGATTTGAATAGAGAAAAAAGATTTCAATTTTTTGTTTCTCTTTTAGATTTATCTCTTTAAGTTCTTTTTTATAATATATAAGAAGCAATATAAGAAGCAATAATTCTGCGCCAAAATCGGCATTCTTAGCGTAGATATAATACCGAAATTTGCTAGAAGGATGCTAAGTGTTTCGATATCGATATACAAATAATACTAACTATCATTTTTCATTTTTTCATTTTTAATTTAATTCGGCTTCGTAAATATATATAAATACTGGTATTCATATTGGCACTGAACAAGATCTACGATTCCTTCCAAGATAAAACCGGTTGACTGCACTTCATCAACGATCTCTTTCAAGTCGGGCATATACATAACATGCTCTTGTTTTCGAATCTTGCCGTCCTTATCGTTCTTAAATTTCTCAGTAAACTTGGCGATGTTGTTTTGCTGATCTAGGTCAAAATTCGCATTATATGCGAAATCAGTGAACTTCACTTTTGTATGCGTAATACGCTCTTTAGCATATTTTTGTGGCGATACAAATAACAGCGGATTTCCTGGAGGCAATATAGGGTCGAAATTGATGCGATCTACTAAATGCACTATAAAATAACCACCCGGCATTAACCATTTATAAACATTCTGGAAAAACATGGTTTTGTCTTGGATGTAATATATTGTAAAATACATGCATAAAATGTGAGTAAATGAATCGGCTGTATATATCTGGCTATTGGTTGCATCCGCTACTTGAAACTCGTAATCAGGATAATTTTCCTTCGCCTTTTTAATCATAGAAGGTGATATATCGATTCCAATTATATCAATATTTCGGCTTTTTATTGCCGCTACATGGTGTCCAGTGCCACATCCAATATCCAAAACCTTACTTTGACTAGATGCACTAGTTTTATTCATAATTTCACCGACTTCATATTCGTCCTTGAGATTGTTAAATACTAAATAATCGTAAATATCCGCGTAAAAATCGTCATATAATTCGTTGCCGGATTTAAACAAGAATTGGTCACTTTGTTCAAATCCTTCGATCCGACCGGATTTCAAACCCTTAAATACCATTATCAGTAACATAAGCAAAATAGTAAATATGATTAATTTGCCCCATGAAGAACATTTCGAATAGCTACTTGTCAGACTTTTAAATTGTTTTGAAATGCTGCTAAAAAAATTGGTCATCTATTATATATTAATAAGTTTTTTAAATCCTTATTTAACTATTTATTATCTTTTATTTAGAAGCTGCGCAATCATATTCGCTGTTTTTGCCCTTTACACTGTTACCATATGAATTATATCGTCATAAAATCTATCACAAGACTATAATAATTAGGTAATTGCTAAATTATGTTTTGCATTTTCCATCATCTATTTTACTAGATATTTGTCAAGTTCTAAGTTTACAAATTAACTAGTATTAACAATAAACTTTTTTTAAAACTTAATAGTATAATCTTATAAATGGATGAAAGTGAAATTAATGATATAAGACAACAGAATGCATTTAAAGGCATTACTTTTTCGGAATTCAAAAAGGCGGATGCAAAAAAAGAACTAATTAATAATTTATATAATTCCAAAATAGAACCAGTTTGCTATTGGAGTGCCGAATTAATATGTGCCGGCCATTATTCTGACTTGTGGGATATTGTTATCGGCTTTTATACAAAACACATCCACATTGGCAACCCTAAATTGATAACCTATTTAGATCTTCGAATCAATAATTTCAAGGAAATTGTTAGTAATGGCTACACGGATCAAGAACTTCGTTTAAGAAACAGCGAAAAAATGCGCAAATTGTTTTGTGAAGTCATGTGTGTCTTGTGTGAAGCAAGAAAAAGCCGCTGCTACGCGGAAGTTAAGGTAAAAAAAGAAGATTTCGATCTGACACAAATGACCGAGCGATTTAAAGCACCTACCGTGAAATATATAGAGGAAGTTTTTTTAAAGGATGATCCAAAAGAACTATTCATTGCCGCCAATGAATTCGCATATAATTTATCTGAAGGCAAAAATTGTGTTAGTGCATGCTACTGGATGGAATGGATAATTGAATTTGAATCTATTTGCAAACAGCGAAAGGAAAAATTTCGATGTGAACGCAGAGTCTTTGCAAATGTGGAGCCAAAATGTCAGATGGACATCATTTGGATCGTTTGGGATATTTTTCTTAATGAATCAGCCAAACAAAGCAGTTTTGTGCAACGAATTGTAGCAAGTGCGTTAAATCTGTTTTGTTTGAGATATAGAACCGGATGCCACAAAAAGCGACGACTACTCATGTATTTTATTATTGGCGTTTTTACTGAACCTTTTTCTTTAGAAGAAGAAATAGTTAAAGACAAAAAGAAGGTGCAAGTGATTACACATGGTATACACAAAATTTACAAGCAAATAAAGAAAAACGAACACTCACCGGGAACAGATTATTTATATCAAAATGTGAAAGCCACTAATTTAGAGAAAACGATCGCTAAATTAGAAACAATGAATAGTTTAGGCGAAGAATATGTTCCTCGATTTACACCAAATGTATAATCCTAGGGATTAATATTTTATCTTTATATACTGTATAATAATGCCTAAAACTTTGAAAAGAGGAAGAAGTAGAGCTAGTGCTAGAGCTAGAGGAAGAAGTAGAGGAAAAAAGGGTGGATCAACAAATGAATCATCGGACAACAAATACTCGCAGCCAAATATAGTCACAACATTTCTTCAAATGTTAAACACTGTTAAATTATATCATTGGAAGACAACTAGCTATGCACAGCATAAAGCAACAGACGAACTATATTCCAAATTGAATGAATCGGTCGATTCTTTCGTTGAAATCATGTTGGGTAAAAAAGGAACAAGAGTTAACCTAACAGAAACCAAAAGCAATCCTTTGCACGACTACACACAATTGTCAAGTTTTGAAAAAGAGATCGAAATGTATAAAGAGTATTTGATTGGCATGTCAGGACATTTTGATAGCAAACTTGATTCGGATTTGCTTAACGTGCGTGATGAAATGTTAGGACAACTAAATCAGTTTACCTATTTGCTAACTTTCAAATAATGATAAATGATAATGTATTAAAATGATCTTAACATCTATATTAATTATTAATTTAATGTCTAACAACTTAAACCTATTTGGCTTTAGTATAGTTCCTTTAAAAACCTGGCTAGTTATGCCTGTTTATATAGGCGGATACACAATAATAAATATGATAATGAATTTATCAAGATCAGGATTGGCCTTTTCATTAATTTTTAATGTTTTAGGACAACAAATGGAAGTATCTTGGAAAATTGGAAGAATTTCTTCAGATTAAATTCTTTTGAATTTATAATAATAAATTTTAATATATTTTTTTATTATAATGAGCACAACAACTAACAACTTAGTAAAAACTTTATCGGAAATAAATCCCGAAGAGTCGCGATATTTTTCTTCCAATGCAATTGACACTGGGACTGCTACAGATACAACATCCGGATTCTTTTCAAATATTACATGGCAAACTTGGCTAATTGTTGTTCTTTTATTGGCGTTTTTAGGAATAAATGTGTTTGCTTATTTGCAAAAAGGAACGGATGCAACTACGGAATTTTTTGATAAATATATTGCTCCTATTTTAAAAGTATTTGGTTACGAAACTTTAGAAACTACCAAGCAAACAGTCGAAACCAGTGCTACCGGAACAAAAGCAGGTGTAGATGTTGTGTCAAATACAACAACCGGGGCAATTAATACGATCGAAAGCGGTGCAAAAGGTGGTAAAACAAATGGTTCTACAAATTCTACAGTTACAGGACAACAGTCTGCTTCGCAGCTAAAAATAAATTCTGCTCAACCAATTCGTGACCAAATGAAGCTAGAAAAACAAATCAACGAATTAGAAGATATGCAACAACAAAATCTTCAAAAGGCACTCGATGATTCTGCAAAACCTAACGCAGGACCAAGCCCTGACGACTCTCTTAGCCGGATCCAATCAGGGGGCTCGGGTAAATCAGGGTGGTGCTTTATTGGAGAAGATCGTGGATTCAGAACGTGCTCTGAAATAGGACAAAATGATAAATGCATGAGCGGAGACATATTCCCGTCACAAGAGATCTGTATGAATCCGAACTTGAGACCTTAAACATCGACAATTTAATTTTTTGATATTACAAATATAATTACACCCGGATAACCATCACCCCCATTTCCATCATATCCTCCACCGCCGCCACCACCTGAACCATATCCGACACCATTTGTTCCGTTAGAATAATAATCATTATTATGAGATAAACACCCACCATAACCGCCTACAGAATATGATGCACCTAGACCTCCGTAAGAAACACATCCACCACCACCACCACCAGAATATGGATTGATGCTACTATTTTCTCCCGTATAACCTTGCCCGCCATCAACATTAGTAAATCCACCTTTTCCGCCATATCCTCCAATATTTGGTGTGCCTCCCTGACCTTTATTAGATCCGCTTGATTGATTTGGTTGTAGAGAATTACCACCACCTCCTGCATATGCAATTGCCATATTATTTGAGCTACTATCTTGAATATAACTGTCGCCACCATATTGCCCTGCAAGTTCTGACTGCTGTGTTGACCCTTTTCCCGATTTTCCTACCACTATTTTATACGTATCTGCTGCTAAATTTATATTACCAGTATAAATTCCACCCCCACCTCCACCTCCACCTCCACCATATTCACCATAAGTAGTTTTTCCGCCTTTACCACCACCCCCACCCCCACCAACTAATGTTACATAAATTTTATTTATTACATCACAGCCTAACTGTATAGAGTTAGAATCCATAGGATTATACATAAAAGTAACAGTATAAGTTCCAGTATTATAATCATATTTAACATCCTTATTACCAATTATATTATAATAACAGGTATTTTCAATAATAACACTAACACTATTTGAAGGATCGGAAATAATTGTAGAATTGCTAGAAACTATATAAAATACATATTCACCATTTCCTGATGCTAATAAAATAGTAGTTTTAAATGTAGTTCCTGAAACAATTTTAACTGGAATTTCATTTTCATAAATGGTAAATTCAGTAGCAGGAATACAGCGTTCATTTTGTCTCCAAATTAATGTAATTTCATTATTAACTACATTCGAAGAGATAATAGTTGGTGGCGGAATCTGGATCGCGCTGACTAACGTCGCATTTGTTGGCCATTTGTTGCCGCTATTTGTCATGACATATCGCTGTCTAGGATACCAAGTAGGATTACCATCGTTCCAACATAGCTCCATGATTTGTCCAGGGACATCTGAATCACTCGTAGGATGGCATATTGTATCTGTTGGCTGCCTAATAAGCTGACCAGTGCAGACATTTTCCTGAGTTCCGCAGACCAAATTACCTTGATCTTGAATAACAATAGGTGCAGGAAGAGGTTCTGGCACAGTATCCGGTAGAACAGTGCCGGAGTTTCCCGTAGGGGGTGGCGGTGGCGGTGGTATTACTTCGGGATTTGCTGAACCACCACTATTTACAGGCGGCAATGGTTGATTAACAGGTGTAACCGGTTTTGGACACGTTACTGGCGCTAAGGTTGGTTGTCCATCTAACGTAATATTGACCGAGTTTACTCGCTGTAAACTCTGATTATTGGGATTTGTGTAACCTCGAGTCGACTGTGTGGCCCATGTTGTATTTCGATTTGTCCACTGGCCTTTGGCAATCTGTGCATAACGCTGCTGTTTTGTTAGGTTACTACTGTTTTTCTTGTATTGTAAAACATTGCCTTTATTTAACATGGCATATTCTAAATATAAAGTATTGGCAGGAACTAGTTTATTCGAATATGGCAATGGAACTAGACCATCACCGTTAAAATTTGTTTGATCAAAGAGAGAACAATTATTTTGAACTCTTGACCAAACCCTGGGAGGAATTGGTAAGTAACAATTGCTATTGATATTGCATGACATTTAATATCTTAATATCTTAATATATTATCTTATTTATTATTTAATAAATAAAATATAAAAATCAAAATTTATTGCGCTGTAATAAAAGTAGGTGTTTTTAACAAGGTTAACTGAGGGCATTTTTCACACTTGGGGCAACTAGGATCCGAACCTGAACATATTTTACCGTAACCGGCTTTAAATGTCGAACTACATTTTTGATCCGTGTCTCCCCAGAAACAGCTGGATTCAGTGCATGTCTGACAATTCTTTTTGGCTTCACAACTATTAGAATCGGAACAGGTTCTTGAATACCCGGAATCCTTAAAAGACCCGCATTTTTTTTCACTGCTGCTCCAGTAACAAAGAATATTGCTACTATTTGGTTGACCATTAATGCATTCATTACAATTCGTAAATTGTGTGCAATTCGTTGCGCCTACAAGACCTTCTTTCAACTCATTGTAGTGAATAAATATTTTATATGCGAAAAATACAAGAACAATCATAGCTAATGGTTTTTTGTATTTGTTATATAATGCGGATATGGACTTGGCTAAACTCATATAATATATTAATATTTTATTCTAATTTAATATATTATCTTTTCTCTCTTTCTCTTTCTCTTTCTTTTTCTTTTTCTCTAAGGATTATACGCATCCGACCCACCATAAAAGAACCATCTCAAAGACAAATAATCCGGATTTTTCATGTTAATCGCATCGCTTCCCGTCATCGTAGTATCCGGACCGCTTTCTACCAATTTATTAATGTCGGAAGTTCCCAATGCATAGTTGTAATACCATAAATTAGATATGTAACCCGAAAAACCGCCATTAGCAGCAACAAACACATTTCCATAATTTTGCTTTGGAACCCCGTGTAATTGAAGACTCTTTGCAATAGTCCCATTAATGTAAACATCGAGTGTCGTATTTTGACATCGAATAATGACATTAACCCATTTATTAATAGGAATATCTGTAATGGTAACTTGTTCATTTATCACTCTAAAAGTATTCATAAAGATTACCAAATTATTTGTGTTTGGTGCAATATACATACCGGGTGCATTATTAGGGAAGTTTAATCCATTGGCATTGGTTTTGTCAGGATTCGAAGAATAATCATTACCCTTATAAAACACACATTTATATTGACCATCGTATGTTATTTCTTTAATAAATATCCAACAAGACCAAGTAAATTCAATACCATCAGTTGCATTTGCAGAACGAGCAACAGTAACAGAAGTGGTATCTTGAGGATCCTGTGGAATAGTCATTTGAATAGATGCGTCCACCATACCTTTAATTAATTTGGGCGAATCATCGGGGCCTAGAAAGTGGCCTAATAATCCTATTCCTAAACGGAGCAAAATAGAAAAGACAAATAAAACTAATAGTAAAAAAGCGATTTTTGCAATAACACTATTGGATTCAAAGAATTCTTTGGTTGCATTAGAACTTGAACTAAATTGATTAAATGGAGAGCCAGAACCTGAGCCTGACCCCATTCCTAAACCTGTAGGTGCTTGTTGATAACTCATCTTATATATATATTATAAAAGAAAAACCACTATTGAAAAATTAAATAGAAACACTTTGATCTTCTGTATCGCCTTCCATCAACGAAACTTTAATCGTGTATTTTCCAAATATACCACCCAACATGCTGCTTCCATATCCCTTTTTATATGTATTCCATGCCTTTTGGGGATCCGATGCATCGCTCCAATATTGGAAATTAGAAGTCCAGCCAGAAAATCCACCGTAAGGTGTGATATAAACGGGTGCCGAAGAATCGATCTTAGCTACCCCAGGCAACACACATGTGCGCACTAATTTGCCATCAATGTAAATATCTAATGTGCGGCCATAAACACTGATAAATAAATTCACCCATTTTTGTATAGGAATATTCGCTACAGCACAACTATGCACAATAAAATTAGAACCATCTTCAGGCATTGTATCTTGTCCAGGATAAACGGCTAAAGAAACCGCAATATTGTTTTGAGTGGCGCCTAAAACAACAGACGGACATGGTTCCTTCTTTTGAGACCCAGTGGTCATTCTACCAAAAATAACCTTGGGCTTTCCATAGTTATAATTCCAGTCATCGATATAAAACCAAATAGAATACGTAAAATTGCTACTATTAGCATTGGTTGTATCTAAGTCGGTTGCTTCGATTTTCTGCAGAGTTGTTCCGTCAGTTAATCCCGTAAGCGTATTAACATCCTTTGAAATGTATCCGATTACGATTATTAGTAAAACAATAATAACAACAAATAATATAATATTTTTGGGTTCCATTATATTATACAATAAGAAATTTTTTCCCTTGCCTTTTTATATCATTCTTTATATCATTCTTTATATCATTCTTAATATTCGCTTGGTAACGGAATTAATGTTTTGTCTATATTTGTAATAGATGGCGGATTTTTATCTTTAAGCATCGTGTATAACCTATTTACTGTTAAATAATTTAGAGGATGATCGAAATACATTAGATTTGCAATATTTCCGCTTATGCCGTCGTTGGTCCCAACTGTCAACATATCGTAGTTTAATTTTGGCACAACTTCTATGGACGATTTCACTAATTCGCCATTGTAAAATACATCTAAAGTTCCTCCACTATAATTGAGAACAATATTGTTCCATTTTTGTAATAAAACATCCGGTCTTTTGTAAATAATTCGGTTGCCATTTTCATCTTGTTCGTTTCCGATTGGCAACGCTTTTACCATTTCTATTCCCGACTGGATTTTATCTTGTATTTTATTCCATTGTTTAATGTTTTCCTTCTTGATATTCGTTTCTAGCTTTTGTATCGATCCCACTATATCCGCATCGGGTGATTTTTGTTTTACAGTTATGATTATGCTGTTGCTTGGGGCATGATATTTGACGCATGGGTTGTCACCATAAGATAATATGGGAACTGTTTTTAAATACGATGTGCTTGTGCTGGGTGGAAAAGAATCTATATAAACCCAAAAAGACAGAGCATATTTATAACTTTTTACACCTTCACCATTTAAGTTCTCGTAAGTGGCTACATTTGTTTGCACATCTGTTGCAACCGGATTATTGATTAGTTGCTTCCCTCCTTGTTTATAATATGATGTCATTCCATATGGAATAATTATATAGTTGAATAACAAATATACACCACATATAGAAACAGATAAACCTAAAAACATAAGATCATTCTTTGTCGTATTACCAAATACAATGGGTGATTTACTTGTAGCCGCTGTTGCGGCAGTAGTTCCCGTTGTTACCGCCGTCGTGGCACCGTGAAGAGTGGTCGCGGCTGTCACAGCTGTTGCTGCTGCACCCGGTTTTTGTTTAAATAGGTCAACAATAAAATCCGTAACAACAACTAACAAACAAGGAATATATAAAATAGTATTAAAAATTAACCGGAACAATGGTGTATTAGAAAAATATCCACCCGCATTTACTAGCTTGTAAATAATGGCAAATACAGCTAACAAAAGGATGATATTTACTATTGTTTTGATGATCTTATCCTTACTACTTGTGTCATTATTTTCACTTAATAGTCCTAGTGTGCTGATAACCCAGTAAAAAAATAGAGCAGATATTCCTATACCAACTGCTATATAAGCCCCTTTTAAAAAGGTCATTAATTTAGGCGCATCTTCAAATCGATTCATAAATGCAACACTTTTTTCCGGGGTTGTGAAAAAATAATCATAACATACTACAACTAATGCCAAGGCAAGTGCGATAAATATGGTTAGAAATATGGTCGGACCACTGTATTTGGTCATATATCCTCCGGGATTGAAAAAATATAATCCGGCTACAATAGTAATAAATGCGAATAATACAAACATAAATTTCTTTCTTTCTTCGTAAAATTGTTGCGTATGTTTTGGCAGCTGTAATAATATTGGCGAGTCGTCTTTGGATGACTTTTTAAACATGAAAAAGGTGCCTGCAACTAAACCGAGAATAATTATATAGGTAATATATGTTCCTGTGCTAGCCAGACCATTTGTTTTGTCGAGCATGGAAAAAATACCGAAAAATAATGCTACTATACTTGCTATAATTAATATGATTGACCCCCATGATTTAAATTGACCATATTTTGCTGTCAAATCTTCGAATGATGCACTAGGATTGGTTAATTTAAAGTTGCTATAAAATGACCACACTGCAAAAACTATAAAGGAAAGTATAACTGTCAAAAATAGACTATAACCAAATTGACTAACAAATGTATCAGGATATTTGAAATATAAAATAACAACAACAACTAATGCTAATACCATAAATCCTATAAGCTGTAAAGTTCCTGATAATGATTTTTCTAAATTTAATATCCTTTTAACTTCATTACTATCCATTTTTATATTTGTTGTATTTGCCTTATTCGTTGCATTATTCGTTGCATTATTCGTTGCATTATTCGTTACCTTGTTCATTGATTAATATATATATAATATTATATATTATAAATACTATAATGTTTTACATATTCTCCATTGCAGTTTTATCTCCATGACAATCGCGACACAGTGCAACCAAATTTGTTACATCATTGCCACCACCATGTTCCAATCGAATCTTATGATCTACTTCAAATGTATGCTTCAATTTCTTGTTACATTGGCCGCATTTCCAATCCTGTATAGAGGCAACATATTTCTTTTTTGTTTCGCTCACAGAGCGTTTTGTTGCCTTTTGACCTGATAGTAAATTGCGCTGCTGTTGTGCAACTAACACAGGATCCAATCCAGTTCCACCATTTAATGCGTTCATAAAGCCTGTGTTGTTATTTGTTAGATCAAAAATCGGCGAAATCATGTCCATCGATGATTTATCAATTGGCATATATTTAATCATATTGTTCGTGCATAACAACATATTTTTAGTTTGCCCGGGATTACGTTTAATCATGACATACATTGAAATGGCAAATAATGCAACTATACCCATTTGATAATACTTTTTATAAGAGACAAATATTTTGCTGTATTTTCCGTCATGATATATATTATATAGTATGAATCCTGCTATACCAAAAATAAGTAATTCTAGTTTCATTAATATATATTATGATTATATTATTGTTTTAAAGACCTTTTTTTACCATTAGCCGAGGTTCTCTTCTTAATAGTCTTTGTTCTTGTTTTACTGTGAATTTTTCCGCCAATTTCTTTTATATGTGTAGTATCTAGCTTTTTTAATGAGGCAAAATAGTTAACCGAATTATCATTACTGCTATTTGGTTCGCCAAATCTAGCAATTAATACATTAAGTGACTGCATTTCAGATACCAAATTATTAATATTAATAACTTCGGTTGGTGTTTCGAATAAAAAATGTATAATGATGTATTTAATTTTTTGAATAAATTGATCATGATTATTATTATCATTTTCATTTTCAAAAAGCTCTTGAATATGATCTAAAAATACCATGTAAAGCATTGTTAGACCCCATACATCAATATTTTTTAAAAAGATGGTGCTAAAATACTCTAACAAATTTAACTTGTTATCTTCTGTCGTGTATTTAAATAAAATCTTTGAAATATATTCTACAATATAATAATAAGTGAATTCATATTCAATCACATGATCCTTCACCTTTTTGTTTTCAATTGCATATAATTCGTTGTAAGATAGATGCTTCACAATGGAATTAATGGTCTTTAAATGTCCTGCTCCTCTCTCTTTATTCCAGTAAAATATATAATTAATTACAAATTCTCTGATTTCATAGTAATCGACCTTTTGGCCTTTTTTGCCGTATTTTTTTAAAAATCTGTTATACTTTTCTTGGAACTTCTTATTGAATAAGATCACAGAAAAGGGCACATTGAATTGAAATGGGCGCCGATCTAATTTATTGGGAATACTTGTAATAGCATCCTTTTTATATATGGATAAGCCCCAGTCGATGAGGCGAGTCATTAAACCAGTAATACTTGACCTTTGAACTAATATATTCGATCCCTTCACATCACAGTGATATAATTTTAATTTATTCATTGGGTCAATTCCATTAACTAACAAATCGACTAGAGAATTATTCAGTTCCGTATAAGATGCCTTGACATTTTTAAGATCAGTAATGGAGAATACATAGTCGTCCACATCGATACCGCCATTCGGCATATTTAGCGCCAAAATCTTGTCCAAATTTTGGTTGATATTTGCTGCTGTAAATTTCTTCTTTTTTAGCGCATCACAGTTTTCGTCAAAATCTTCTAAATCCTCTTCTGTTAGTTTAGCTGGTTCGCATATGCTAAACCCATCGACAAGAAAATAATTCTGATAATTTGGGATGTCCTCTAAAATAGATCTGAATATTGTGCTTTGCTTATATTCATCTCTGGCATTCTTTGCAGTCATTAATTTGGTGACCATTTTTTGATCCTGTTTGTCGTAATTTAGCGTATGTTTGCAATGTAATGCGGGCTTAAAAAGGCAACCAAATCCGCCACTTGTTAGCACTTTACCACCGGTTGTTTGCACTTTACCACCGGTTGTTTGCACTTTACCACCGGTTGTTTGCACTTTACCACCGGTTGTTTGCACTTTACCACCATTTATGCCTTTTTTACACTTTTTTGTCTTTTTGTTAGTTGTTTTCATTAATTCTTATATAATATGGATATAATAATTAATCTTTTTATAAAGTGTTATCTACGTCTTTTATTTGTCTTCCGACCCTTACCTTTTCTTTGACTTCTGCTTTTTCTACTTCTTTTGCCACCCATTAACATTTGGGAACTAGTAAAAATTAATACTAACAAATCTATACTATATGCAGCCACTTCTGTATTTCCTGCCATATTATTTGTTGGTTGATTCTGTGTCTGAGTTTGTGTTTGTGTCTGAGATAAACTAGGTATGTTATTTAATAGATCCTTTATTTGATTTACTTTTTTATTACTATCATCATCCGATCCAATTGGTTTTTTGTTAGTTATATCCAAATAAAAGTCAGCATATTTTTTAATAAGGGAAATATTTGATGCTATCAAAAGGTCGATTGTTTCCCTTTCTGGTATTTCTTTTATAGTCGTCATTGTTTTGATAATTTTAGATAAAATAGGTTGTATCGTATCATTGTTACATTTTATACCTAATCCTTCCATTTTTTGTATAGATTCACTTATTACTGTGTTAGTTTTATCCATATTATATTTTGACTTAAGTGCTGCAACTAACAAACAGAAATTTGCCTCTATTTGTTTCCACATATCATTTAAAATATCCTTAAAATCACTGTTTGTTTGTTGGTTTGGATAAGGGGTTGCCGATGGTGTTGTAACCAAATAAGCACTTGTTTTATTACTGTTATTATTGTTATTACTGTTATTATTGTTATTACTGTTATTATTGTTATACATATTTATCTTATATATTATGTATATTATTTATTATACAAATAAGTAATTAAACCCGTCGTAAACAAAACAAATATTATATAAATGATTTTCTCACGCCATCTATTAAATTCTTTTATTTGTGTATCTTTCGGCTTATATTGTTCATAATAACTAACATAAAAATCATTCAATGAAATGCGCGGTTTTTCTAATTTGTCGTTGATTTTGTTATGAATAAAATGCATCCAACGAATGAACGAGTCTCGATCATCTAAATAAGCCGTTACCGGATATTGATCTAACAATTTACTAAAATGGTTCCCAATCGACTCAACCGGAAGAAATAGCGGCAAATTCTGGACAAAATCGTAATATTTCTTTTTTGTTACGTCATTTGGATGATGTGGATACGTCATGGCCATCGTATGCAAAACAAACCAAAAATGTGGCCCCCAAATATCAGGATCTAACTGAAAAGAACTGACTTTTTTAAAATGATGTGTTGCTAAATTAGGCATTTACAATACAATACAATAAAATAATATAAAAACAAATGTGTTTAAACATATAACACTATAATAAATATAGTTTATAAATGATTAAAAATAATGTGTGTAACAATTGCGGCAAACAAGGTCACCAATTTCATCAGTGCAAACTGCCAATTACGAGCTATGGTATTATTCTATTTAAATCATCAGAACAAGGCTTAAAGTATTTAATGATCCGACGCAAAGACAGCTTCGGATATATTGACTTGCTAAGAGGCAAATATATACAGCATAATGTAGAACAATTGCAAAATATTTTTAATGAAATGTCTGTTGGAGAGAGAGAAAAGATTCAGGTAAACAGTTTTGAATCATTGTGGAAACAAATGTGGGGCAATATTCCTCAGAGCTCTCAATACAGGAGCGAAGAACTAGCGAGCCAAAAGAAATTCGATGCGCTAAGAAATGGAATTCAAATATGCAATACAAATGATATATCAATAAATAATGCAATAAACACAACAAACACAATAAACACAACAAATATAGTTTCTTTAGAAACATTGATAAACGGATCCACTACTGCGTGGGCTGAAACCGAATGGGAATTTCCTAAAGGTAGGCGGAATTTCCAGGAAAAGGATTTAGACTGTGCGCTAAGAGAATTTGAAGAGGAAACAGGTATTTGCAAAAAAGATTTAACAGTGATAGAAAATGTGATTCCATTTGAAGAGATGTTTATAGGTTCCAATCACAAATCATATAAGCATAAATATTTTTTGGCATATATGGATACAACAAAACAAGGTGAAACAATTTCATTATACAATTATCAGCAATCAGAAGTCAGTAAAATAGAATGGAAGAGTTTGGAAGAGTGCTTGGAATCTATTCGACCCTATAATTTAGAGAAAAAGCAGCTGATTATTAATATTGATAAAGTATTACAAGAATATAGAATATATTGATAAAGCATTATTTTGAAATATAATATCGAATCTATTAATACAATATTAGAAAAATATAGATAATATATAAGTAATGAGTTTTGTAATTAAAAAAGATAAAAAGAAAAGGGACAAAGCCAAAGATATAGAATTAATAGAAGAAGAGGAACAAGGGCCCAAAGAATGTAAAGACCCTAGTCAAAAATACAGTAAAAAATGCAGCATAAATAAACAAATGTTACAGTCTGAAAACGAAAACAGAATAGACTTGGCAGAACATCCTGATGACAATTTAGTCTTATACCCAACATTAAATGATCCAAATTTCAACAAAAAAATTGCCGAAAAAAAGGAATTTAGTGATACAAAGTATGATGGAACTATTTATAATGTAAAAGAATATGCGGATATTTTAAGCAAAGCGGAATTCGAGCTTTTGCCGCAACAAGCATTTGTTCGCAATTTTATGTCATTTCAGACACCTTACAATAGTTTATTACTATTTCATGGTCTAGGATCCGGTAAAACATGCAGTGCGATTGGAGTATGCGAAGAGATGCGCGATTATTTGAAACAAATGGGAATTAATAAGCAGATCATTATTGTAGCCAGCCCCAATGTGCAGGATAATTTCAAATTACAGCTATTTGATGAACGCAAATTAAAAGAAGTGGATGGTCTATGGACAATAAAGGGTTGTTTAGGAAACAAATTGCTTAAAGAAATCAACCCTACAGGCATGAAAGGTCTAAAGAAGGACAAAATTATACAGCAAGCAAAAAGCCTAATCAATTCGTCTTATCAGTTTGTAGGGTATTTGCAATTTTCCAACGAGATTGTGAGAAATGCGGACTTGGACAATACAGAAGTTAGCCAAGAAACCAAAATCCGTAATTTGCAAAACATATATAACAATAGTCTAATTGTGATTGATGAGGTGCATAATATACGCATTTCAGACGACAATGAGAATAAAAATGTGGCTAAAAATCTGACTTACTTGGTAAATGTAGTAGACAATTTGCGTCTTTTGTTACTGTCTGCGACACCAATGTTTAACAGCTATAAGGAAATCATTTGGCTTATCAATTTGATGAACATGAATGATAGACGAGGCATCGTTGGTGTGGCGGATATTTTCGATAAGAATGGCGAATTTAAGAAGGACAGTGAAGGCAATGAAACAGGTAAAGATATGCTGATTCGAAAAGTGACCGGATATGTCTCTTATGTTAGAGGTGAAAATCCATATTCTTTTCCTTTTAGAGTTTATCCGGATCAATTTGCACCCGATCACACGTTTAAAATGGATTCAGAATATTCAGAATATCCAAAATGCCAGATAAACGGGAAGAAAATTCCTAAAGATCGAAAAATTCAAAAACTTAGTCTCTTTCTAACAAAGGCGGGGGAATATCAGGAACTTGGATACAAATATATTGTTGATCGATTAAGAGCAAGGCCTGCTACTTCAAAACCAACAAGAACTGGTAAAATTAAGAATATGCCAAGTTTTGGTAGTTTAGCTTCATTTGGTTATACTGATTTGATGAATCCAATTGAAGCATTAAATATAGTATTTCCTTTGTTAGATGGTGAATTAGAAGAACTAACAAAAGACATGGTAGATATTGCATGCCAAGATGTTGAAGAAGAAGAAATTATTGATATATCCCCTTTATCGCAAGGAGAAGAAATAGACAGTATTGAAGAAATAGATGAAGTGCTATCAGAGGGACCCAAGCCGGAAAAAAGTGTTAAGGGAATAATAGGAACGCCTTTAAACTCAGAATTAGAATCAGAACCAGGAGTAACCGAAGGTTTAGATGCGGATCCGATATTATTCGATGAAGTTGTTGAATTAGATGCAAATAGTGTTTCTAAATTAGACAAAAAAAATTCAAATAAATCCAATAAATCCAAAAAATCGAATAAAACAAAGGAAGAGCTTATTTTTGATGAAATCTTAGAAGAAGAACCTGTAGAAGAACCTCTAGAAGAAAAACCTGTAATAAAAAAATCAGAGACATCTTTTTCAAAGTCAATGATTCCTAATCCTAAGTCAAAGGATGATTCGAATTTGCATGTAATTGAAGAAAAAACAAAATCAAAAGATCCGACTGAATTAAATCCAGTGAAACTGAGCTCTATATCCGGATTAAGTGCGGCAAAATCCAAATCAAATTCTGATTCAAATTCTACCCAGAAATCTTTAGAGAGTTATCTAAGTTCCGTTGGATCATTGTCTAAAGGTTCTAAAGGAGGAGCAAAATCTGCAGCACCTAGAAAGTTATTTATAAACCCAAAGGAACTAACAGGAACAGAAGGATTAAAACGCATCATGAATTATACCGATTCAAAAACACCGGCAGTAAAAGGTGCTTTCGAATACAAAGAAGGCGTTCCCCATATTTTTAAACCGGAACAAATTGGTTCATACAGCGCAAAAATAAAAAATGTATGCGAATCAATTTATTCTCGTCAACAAGATGAAGAAACAGGCAATGTGGCAGAAGGTATTATTTTGATTTATTCCGCTTATATTGACTCGGGTATTTTGCCGATGGCTCTAGCATTAGAAGAAATGGGTTTCACACGATACAGTGGTTCCAATAAAGCAAGGTCATTATTTAAGTCTCCGCCTAGTCCGCTTGTAGATGTAAGAACAATGAAACCGCCTTCAAATAAAAAAGATTTCAAGCCAGCCAGATATGTAATTATTACAGGTGACCCCCGTATATCTCCTGATAACGATGCTGATGTCAAGGCGATTACAAGTGACGATAATATTTTTGCACAAGGCCCGGCAGGGACTGCCTTTGCAAAGGATGAAAATGGGGACAAAATCGATATTAGCGGGTCCAAAATAAAGGTCGTATTAATATCTCAAGCGGGATCAGAAGGTCTAGATTTCAAAGCTGTTCGACAAATACATATATTAGAACCATGGTATAACATGAATCGAAATGAACAAATTATAGGCAGAGGTGTTCGTAATTTTTCGCACAAGGATTTACCATTTGAAAAAAGAAATGTGCAAATTTTCTTGTATGGAACAATTCTTAAAAATGCGCTTGAAGAAGCAGCGGATTTATATGTATATCGTATTTCAGAAATTAAGGCGGTAAAAATTGGAAAAGTGACAAGGCTACTTAAGGAGACCTCTGTTGACTGCATTATTAATCATGATCAAACAGAATTTACACCTGATAATTTCAAAAAGATTCCTGAGAATAATCATGTTGAGCAAATGCTTTCAACCGGCGTAGAAATAGAAGATTTCCAAATCGGCGATCTGCCTAATTCAGCAAATTGCGATTATATGGAAACGTGTGAATTCAAGTGCTTGCCTTTAGTAAGCGAAACCGACTTAGAAGAAGGAGAAAGAGAAGGAGAAGAGGATGATGTCTTTAAGCTAAATTATGAAACTTATAATGAAGCATTTATGTTAGTTAATTCAGATAAAATTATTCAAAAGGTAAAGGCATTAATGAAGGAGAAGTTTTTCTATAAAAAGATAGAATTATTCCAATTAATCAATAAAAACAAAAAATATCCTACAGTTCAGATCTATGCGGCACTAACACAAATAATAAACGACAATACAGAATACATTTCTGATAAATATGGAAGAACAGGATATCTAGTTAATATTGGCGACTACTATTTATTTCAACCGAGCGAACTCAATTTCAAAAATATATCCATATATGATCGTTCTGCACCTATAGACTATAAACACAATATGATTCAATTTGAAATGCAAAATATGGCTGCAAAACCAGTGGTCGATAAACGATTATTAAATGAAAAAGTGTTAGGTAAATTTGTCGAAGTTGAGGAATTTGCAAGAGGAAAAGAGATTTTAACATCGATGTTTTCAAATTTTCAGTTAGCAACAAGCACAAAATCAATTGAAAGAGGCAATAAAAACTGGTATGAGCTTTGTGGAATTGTTATTAGAAAAATGATTGACTCGGAAGGTATGGATAAAAATACATTAATAAAATATGTAATTGAACACATTGTGGATACGCTTATGATGTCAGATAGGATAGATCTCATGAATTATATCTGGGCAAACACACAATTTTATACGATCCAAGAAGATCCAAACTTCAAATTTTTCTCTAAAAATGTGCAAAAATATTTACAATCGAAAATAATAGTTTATAAAAGATTAACAGCCGTAGTAATTTATGATGGTTCATCTAGCATCGAAAATTTACAAGTTTTTATATTAAATGGCAAAGAATGGCTGCCTGCTGAACCCGAGGATAAACGAACATTGAGTTCTGAAATAGATCGAAAATATAGTCTTAATGGTAAGGGTAAACTTAGGAGAAAAGAGGATCTAAATGCATATGTAGGATTTATTGGGTTCGAAAATGCGAAAAAATATATGGTTTACAAAGTAAAGGATACTAGGAATGAAAGAAGTAATGGATATCGTTGTGATCAGGCAGGCAAAGATAAGGTAATTGCTACTCTGAATGAAATAGAAGGGGATGACCAATTTCGTTATAATGATACAAAAGATAGCGCGGTTGAACTATGTGTCAGGCAAGAGATAACATTAAGAAACAAGCAAAAGGAAAATAGTGACGATGCAATTTGGTTTTTGGATACTGAAACTGCTATTTACAATGAATTTGAAAAGAAAGACAAAGATAAAAAATAGACAAGGATAAAAAATAGGACAAAAATAAAAAATAGGACAAAGATAAAAATATAGAATAAAATTGAAAATTATTTAAATATTAATATGTATATTATTTAATAGAAGCAATATGGAAACTACTAAAGTAAATAAACCAAGAAATCAATACAGACAGAAGGAGATTAGAACTGTATATAGTTTATCTCAAATAACTAAAAAAATAGCATTACCGATAAATGCAGTAGGGCGTAATTTACATCAAACAATAGAGGAAACAATTGCGGGTATGGTAGAAGGACGATGCACTGTAGAAGGCTATGTGAAGCCGCGTAGTGTCAAAGTAATTACTTATTCGAGCGGCTTAATAAAAGGAACCGAAGTTGTTTTTGATATAGTTTTTGAATGCGAAGTCTGCTTCCCAGTGGCAGGCATGTTGTTCAACTGTGTAGCTAAAAATATCACAAAAGCGGGTATTCGGGCAGAGAGCGTGGATGAAATACCGTCACCGTTTGTATTATTTGTTGCCCGAGATCACTATTATGCTAGCGATTATTTCAATTCAATTGAGGAAAATGAGAAATTCACAGCAAGAGTGATTGCACAGCGTTTTGAGCTAAATGATAAATATGTGTCTATTATTGCAGAAATTGTGCCGCCTAAAAAGAAGGAACATCAAAATCAAGGTCAAAAACCCCGATTAGAATTTGAGGAATAAGTGTATTAAATTTATTAATTTATTGTTTATTTAGTTATTTTGTTAGTTATTTTATAATATTTTTTATATAAAATATTATATAATATGAATTGTTTTAAAGCATGGAGAAGATCAAAAGTGTCCGAACCCGAGGTAAGAACAGTAGATAAAGTAAATAATCCTGTAATTGTAGAAAAACAAATTATGCAAACTCGAGAACAAGTTATTGTTGAACCAATTGTTGAACAAGTTGTTGAACCAATTGTTGAACAAATTATAGAACAAATTATAGAACCAATTGTAGAACAAATTATAGAACCAGTTATTGTAGAACCAGTTATAGAACCAGTTATTGTAGAACCAATTGTAGAACAAGTTATTGAACCAATTGTAGAACCAATTATAGAACCAGTTGTAGAACAAATTATAGAACCAGTTATAGAACCAATTGTAGAACAAATTATAGAACCAGTTGTAGAACCAATTGTAGAACAAATCATAGTTGAACCAACTGTAGAACCAGTTATAGAACCAACTGTAGAACCAATTATAGAACAAATTGTAGAACCAGTTATAGAACCAATTGTAGAACAAATTATAGAACCAATTGTAGAACAAATTATAGAACCAGTTATAGAACCAATTGTAGAACAAATTATAGTTGAACCAACTGTAGAACCAGTTATAGAACCAACTGTAGAACCAACTGTAGAACCAATTATAGAACAAATTGTAGAACCAGTTATAGAACCCAAAGAAGTAGAAGAACCAATAATTATATAATTTAATGTTATTTTTAAAATAATATTAAAAGCATGTGTTTATATAATATAAATGCAACTCGACTACGATTTTAACAAAACGAATGGAATTCGCGAATCTATTGAAAACATGTCAAAGTTCAACCAGATTGAAATTCTCAGAATATTAACTCGACACAAAGAAGTGATTATCAATGAAAATAAATATGGAATACATATTAATCTAACTGATCTATGTAATGATATTTTAGATGAGCTGTTAGTTTATGTCAACTATGTCGCCACTCAAGAGATCGAATTAAATAACATTGAAAAGCAAAAGGAGAGTTACAAGAATACATATTTTTTAAAAGATAATAAAGATAATTTTGCAAATATAAATAGCATTGCAAATATAAATAGCAAATATGTATCGTAATAATTCTTCATCAAATAATAATGATTTTAAACATGAACTAACAAATCCTGATGGATCTTTTTCAAAATTCATGTTTAATAGTAAAAATCTACGATCATTCACAAAGTATAATATAGATTTTGTTAGTTCTAACAATATAAAACCTGTAACGACTAATTATTTAAAGGAATCAACTAAACCAAAAGACTTGAAGGAATCAAAGGACTTCAAGGAATCAAAGGACTTCAAGGAATCAAATAAACCAAAGGACTTGAAGGAATCAAAGGACTTCAAGGCGACAAAAGAGACAATCTATAAACCTTTTAAGAAAGATTCACTATTTTGGTGTTTTTTTATTTTAAAGCACGGATTTTCAAAATATGAAATGGAAGTAGGAAACCAACAGTTTTCAATTGAAAAACAAGAAAAATTCAAATATATTGACGAGCTACGTAAGACATGCAATAAGGACGTGATAAAGATGCATAAAATTAAACCACTAAGTTTATTAGAAGATGATTTAGCAAATCAAGAACGAATCTCTATCAAAACATTTTTCGCCTTATGTATAGTTGAAAAAATAAATGTAATGTTAGTTGATAAGCGCAAGATATATGAAATTTTAATTACAGATGATCCAAAAATACATGTTATTCATAGAAACAGTATTTCATACGAGCATCACATTGAACTAGATGTCCCAATAGATGCGATAAATGTATACAGAGATACATATTATAAAATGACTACATTTGATGTTAGTTTGAAATCAATGACATCATATAAAGTAGAAGAATTATTAGACTTGTGTAAAAAGTTAGATATTGTTTTAGATGAGGAACCTAAAGAAGGAAAGAAAAAGAAACTAAGTAAAAAGGATATTTATGAATTGTTAGTTCAACAGTTTTGATTTACAAAAAATTGAATAAAAATAATAATATAAAAATATGTTTATTAATATATATAATCATGGAATCTAAAACCCCTACTAATCAAGAAAATAAAGACAAATCCAGTTTAGATAAATCAAATAAAAGTAGTTCCGGAGAAGTCGGATGGAATGACTATAATACTGATTTATATGATCCAAATAAGGATCAAACAGGATGGTTTGAAGGCGATCTAATAGCAAAGAAACCTAATAAAAAAAGTTCCGGAGAAGTCGGATGGAGTGACTATAATTCCGATTTATACAATAGAGATTTAAATAATTACGTTCCTAATAAGGATCCAATCGGATGGTTTGAAGGCGATCTAAGAGGGAAGAAACAAAATAATAAAAAACCGGTGTCGCAAGAAAAGGAACCTATACAAAACAAAAAAGAAGAAGAGGTCCTTGTTATAAACTCAAAAATACCCGAAGGTGCCCAAATGGAAGCAAAAGAAGAGGCAGCAGCAGAAGCTGTAATTGAAGAAAATAAAGGGCGATATGAAAAAAGAAAGCCTGCAGATCCAAAAGTGCAAATTATTAAAATTGCGGATCTATTATTAAGGTCTGAACCTACAAAATACAGTGACGTAGAAATGGAGGTCAAGTTTGGCACCCGCGGAATCAAACGTGTCACTAAGACAGACTACGATAATGTAGTAAAAAAATTGTATTCAATGGGTTTTACGACAAGTAATCCTGATGGCAGTTATACGCTAAAAATCCAACCAGAGTTTTTAGATCTCAAATCAGGAATGTTCAAGATATCCCGAGATTTTGATCGTTTTCGAGTTGAATTAAATGGCCTCGAAAACATTCAAGATTACTGCAAAAATAACAATATCCAGAAGCTATTTGAAACAAGACTTTCAAGCACCGTGTCTATTATGAAAAAGATGGATGTTATGATCAATGATGGACCTGTCCAGCCAGCGGATTTTAACGACTTCAATTTCAGAGTCACCTATAAAAACGAAGAAAAGGTGTCTACAAATAGCAAAATTGGCAAAGAATTGCTGTCTAACTGGGATAAATCGAAGAAACAATTCCGATACATTAATCGTGTCACCTTCATACATGATGCTTTTCCGCTTAAAGTAGATCTCAGTATTGTTCGGTCTTCTACAAAAGATAATAAGGGTCAGCTAATAAAGACATACAATATTGCCGAGTCCAATGTTTTCAATAATCAAGAATCATATGAGATTGAAATAGAGGTAATAAATTATATAGCAAAACAAAAATATAGAGGAGCAGAAATGTTAGTTGCGGATATTCAAAAGGTTACCAAATTTGTCTTATGTGGGTTACAAAAAACCAACTTCCCGGTTTCTTATCCAGAACAAAAACAAACGATTATCGAGTATATTCAAATTATACATAAAGACGAGGAAAAATACAAAAACATGGATCAAGCCAATATTAGAGTATATCCAAACGATTTTATTGGTCCCAGTTCAAGGACATTACAGATAAAAAATATCGGACCTGTGAATACAGATATGGTGATCCCCAATATTACGGCACCATTTTCATATTGCGTAACAGACAAAGCAGACGGAGATAGACACCTGCTATTTGTCAATAGTAAAGGCAAAATATATTTGATTAACATGCAGATGGAAGTCATTTTCACGGGTGCTAAAACCGAACAGATGCGATGCTTTAATTCTATTATTGATGGAGAATTAATATTACACGATAAAAATGGCGTATTCATAAACACATTTGCCGCATTTGACGTCTACTTTGCATCATTAACCGACTTGAGAGTCCGACCATTTATGGAAGTTCCGTATAAAAATAAAAGGATATTTGAACAAGGATGCAGATTGCCAGTTTTAAAAGAATTCATGACTATTTTGAAGCCGGAATCTATTATGGCCAACTCTGTAGATAGAAATGATAAGTTTTCATCCCTGTTAGGAGCATTTAAAAAGAGAGCTATAAACAAAAGCCCCATGAATTTTATTACGAAGAATTTCTACCCTGTAGTTGAAGATCTTGTATCAAAAAGAGACGATTCATCATCAGCAGCTGCAGCAGAAGCAAATTATAACATATTTGCCGCCTGCAACTTTATTCTGCAACGAATAGCGGATAATTTGTATGAATATAATACAGACGGTCTAATATTTACACCTACATTATTTGGCGTAGGTGGAAACACCGTTTTAGAAGCAGGACCTTTGAAAAAGATAAGATGGGATTATTCATTTAAATGGAAACCACCTAGATTCAATACCATAGATTTTCTGATCTCCACAAAAAAAGGCGCAGATGGTCAAGACATTACAACGCCTATATTTGAAAATGGCATAAATGTTATGCAATCAACCCAGTTTAATCAATACAAAACACTGATTCTGCAAGTAGGTTTTGACGAAAAACGACACGGCTACATAAATCCATGCCAAGATATCTTGGATGATAAATTGCCAGAAGTATCCAATGAAGAAAACGAAGAGACATATAAAAGAAAACAGTTCTTCCCTTCGGATCCATTTGACGTCAATGCCGGGCTCTGTAACATAATGCTTGAAACAGATGGAAGCGGTAATCCGCAAATGTTTACTGAAGAGCGTGAAATTATAAATGATGAAACTGTTGTCGAATTTCGTTACGACTTGACAAGAGAAGGATTATGGAAGTGGATACCGTTACGTGTTAGATATGACAAGACCACTGAATTCAGAAACGGGAAAATCAGCTGCAACGACTATAATACGGCGAATGACAATTGGTATTCAATTCATAACCCAATTAGCGAAAGAATGATTGCGACCGGACAAGATATTCCTGAAGAAATATTATCGGATGAAATATATTACAATCGTGTTACTAGCGAGAAGCAAACAATGGGTCTGAGAGATTTTCATAATTTATTTGTCAAGAAAATCCTGATTCGAAATGTCTCTAGAAATGGAAATATGTTGATTGATTTCGCTTGTGGTCAAGGCGGTGATCTACCGAAATGGATTTCTGCAAACCTATCCTTTGTATTTGGTATTGATATTTCAAAGAACAACATTGAGAACCGTATTAGCGGTGCATGTGCTCGTTATTTATCATTTAGAAAGGACTTTCAGACGATGCCTTATGCCTTATTTGTTGTTGGAAATAGTGCATTAAATGTGCGGTCTGGTAAGGCAATGGCGACAGATAAAGGAAATGCGATTACACAGGCTGTCTTTGGACAAAACGCACTAGATAACAATTTAGGACCAGCTGTTAAGAGACAATATGCAAAGGGAGAACCCGGCTTTGACATATCATCGTGTCAATTCGCAATCCATTATATGTTTGAAAATAAACACACCTTTTATAATTTTATAAGAAATGTTGCAGAGTGCACTAGAGAAGGTGGATATTTTATTGGCACATGTTATGATGGTAAAACAATATTCAACAAGCTAAGAATGAAGCAGCAAGGAGATGGCGACACGATATATCACAATGATAAAAAGGTGTGGTCTTTGACAAAAGATTATGATGCTGTTTCATATGAAGATAATATAACATCGCTTGGATATAAAATTTCAGTATATCAGGATTCGATCAATCAAACAATTCCAGAGTATTTAGTAAATTTCGATTTCTTGGTAGAAACCATGTCCAATTACGGGTTTCGGTTGCTTCCAAGAGAGGATGCGAAAAAGATCGGCCTACCAGAGGGCAGTGGTTTATTCATTGAAATGTATAATAAAATGATGGATGAAATTCGGAAATTTCCTAAGATGGAAAAGGAATATGGTATGGCGCCTACAATGATGGAATATGAGAAGCGAATATCATTTCTAAATAGATACTTTGTGTTTCAAAAAATAGCAACACGTAATGTAGAGAAACTAACAAAATCTATTTTAGAACAGTTACCTAATGAAATAGAATTTGAAGATAAACAGACGGCGATTGCTCAGAAAGTAGTGGAAAAAGTGGACAAAGAATTGAAACCCAAAGTGAGAAATTTAAAGAAGAAGATTTTGTTGCAAGGACAAGAGGGCGTTGAACTTAATATCGAAGATGAAGTCAAGCCAATAAGTGGAACGATAAGTGCAACGATAAACGCGGCAATAAGTGCAACAAAAGAAGAAAAAAAGGAAGAAAAAAAGGAAGAAAAAGAACATGTCTTGGAACCAAGTCCAAATGACAGCTCAGAGAAAAAGAAAAAGGCCAAAAAGACAAAGAAAACAGAAGAAGAACCAGCAGGCATAGAAAAGAAAAAGGCAACAAGAAAGAAAAAGATATTAGTAGGAGATATTACTGAAGAATAAATTTCAAGTTTATAGAATTATAGTTGTTAGAAAAAAGATATAAAAAATTACAAGTATTATATAATAATAATGAATTATTACATATTACCGAAAAATAATTTAAAAATAGATATTTTTTTATCTCTGAATTCTGATCAAGTCAAGCCATTCATTTCATACAGTCTAATATATCATTTAAATGATATATATGCCAATTTATTAAAATTAGAATACCAGATTGATTCTGATAAAAGATTACTAGTTGAAAAAATGCATCCTATAACCGTATCACTTGATTACATAAATAAAATTGTGAATCCCTTTGAATTCATTCATACCAATGTGCCAGGAACTATTTTATCTGTTAGTAAAGTTAAACCTGAATCCAGCCTATTTTTCGATTTGATGGAAATATTTCAGATCTGCAATATAACAGAATTTTTATCTGAAATAAATAAAATAAATATAGGCAATTTTACTCCCAATTTTAGTTCAACTAATTACCTGCTAAATATGTTACGTGAAGACAATGAGGATGTTACCATCAATGAATTATTCGACTTTGGAAATCTATGTGAAAAATATGTAAGAAATTCTGTATCCATAAAAATAGATTTAATGATTTTTGAATTTAAAGACGAAGATTACATAGATGTAAAACAATATATCAAAAATGTGCTGCTAACATTTTATATAATTGTAAAATATCAAGCTAAAAATGGCACGTGTATAATAAAACTCGACAATATTTTTTACAAGGTAATCATTGATGTGATTTTAATGCTAACAGGCATCTATAGAAAGGTTTTTTTAATTAAACCGTCCATTAGCAAAATTACAAAAGGAGAGCGATATATTATTTGCAGTGAAATCGATAATGAATTATTAGGTAGAACCAATTTATTTCAACAATTAGAAGACAAAGTGAAGGACTATTTGCTTGAAACAAAAGAAGACCCTGTTGTGTATATGCATTCTTTTTTGAAAAACGAAGTTCCATATTATTTTTTAAATAAAATAGAAGAATCTAATGCTGTAATTGGTCAGCAACAATTGGAGTCTTATGATCAAATAATTAATATTTTTAAGAATAAAAATAAAGAAGATAAAATTGAGAGTTTAAAGCGAAATCACATACAAAAATGCATTCAATGGTGTGAGAAAAATCAAATTCCGCATAACAAATTTACTGATAAAATAAATATATTTTTAAATACAAGGCGAGAAGAGAGCTTAAAATATTTGGAAGAGAATGCCTTTTTATAGATTATATTTAACGCTGTATTTCATTTAACACTGTATTTCATTTAACGCTGTATTTCATTTAACGCTGTATTTCATTTAACACTGTATTTCATTTAACACTGTATTTCATTTAAGGCAGAGTAGAACCTATATAATTCCCCGCTGATCTCTGATAGACACTAACAAAAGTTTGTCCATCATCTCCTGTCTTTTTAGAGCATATCTTTTTATTTTGTGGCTGTCCTTGGAAGAAGAATGGATTTCCCGAATAAGTCGATGCTTGGCACGCGGGTGTCTTGAACTTGTAAATAAATGGCGTATTTACTGATTGACCGCCAGCTATTTGTGATGCCAAATTGGCTCCTTTTAGCTTCCTAACGCCAGCTGCGGCTGTGCTAATTGTGTCTACATTAAGCTTCAAAATGCGTGTGCTGCTAGAAACACCGCCTTGTTGTGCGAATTGTGGGTTATTCGGTTTGTAAAAAACCTGAGCACAACCTCTTGGATTACTTGGTCCTGATGCAACTGATCCATTATAGGGATCTGCTGCCAATTGATACATATATTCAATTACTAATTTGTATTGATCCTTGGTTAAAATAAGTTGCAATTGGCTAATAAATGTCTGGACAGACAATGGACTTTGTCCTATTAATGTCAAATAGACGGACTCAGTGATATATCCAGCAGCTAATAAAGATTTAGATAATTCATTGATAAATGCGATTTCTACCGCTGTTTCAACCGTAAAATTAGGGTTGCATTGGGCAACATAATAATTTACAATAGAAAGAGGACCACCGGGTTTGGAATATTCGAGAATCTTTGCAGTAACAAAAGGATATTTAAGAAATAGATCCAAAATGGTCTGATCAATTGGTCCACGAACAAAATTAAATTGTCGTTGTTGAAATGTTTGACAGCGGTTATACAAATACATATCAGTTGTCTGATAATAATTTTTCTTGACATTAGTATTGGCACCTAACACACGTTTTCTAGCTTTTCTTTGCTGATTGCAACACAAGAGCGGATTCGTAACATTGGGTTGCGGCTTCTCTGTTAAATTGTTAATAGGATACCATCCGGATACCCCGCCAATGCCTTGACAATTAGTGCATTCGCTATCTATTTTGTTAGTTTCAGGAACAAGTGAATTATCTTTTACTATATAAGATCCAGGCATATCATTTAGTTGAGAGATTAGACCTGTGCCACCGTTTCCGCCACCGAGCGAAGATCCTAGAGAAGATTTCACTGCTCGATTAATATTATAATTAACTAGGCTTTGCTCAATATACTGAGCCGGATTTAAAGGATCTTGAACAAGGACAGGAACAGGAACAGGAATAACAGTTCCCTTTCTGTAATGCTTGATGGGACGCGGCAGACCAAACCCAGTGGGAAACACATTACCCGGATCATTGTTAGTTAATGGTCTAATATGGGTAGATGTTACAGTAACTGGATTGCTATAAACACCGCTACCTTTCCATGTTTTATAACCACCTTGCGGCACTCTGTTGTTCCATGAATTCATACCTTGAGGATAAAATGCAGAAGACATTATAAATTATAAAAAGAAAATAAATGTTAGTATATATATAATAATGTTGATCAAAATACTAATAGGATTTTTTATATTTTTAATAGGATATCAGTTATTTTTATTCACCTTTAAGAGGGTCGAAGGGTTAGAAAATGGCGATTATAAATCTTACAATAAAGATGATCCAAATAATGCTTTAATTTTGGCGCAACAAAATGCAGGAAACATAGAAGTTCTAAACGGTCGTGTAACTAAATTAGATGGAGTAAAAGAAAGAGTGGATACATTGCAACAAAATATCGATTCCATGCAAACACAGATTGATGGCTTAGTGCAGCAACAGGCTGACTATGCAAAAGATGTAATGGGTGACAAAGGTCCGCCTATTGAAGGGACAGAAGGATATGACGCGGACGTCGCTGTAGCGGATATGGAAGAGGAAGAAGAGCCAAAAACAGAATCTACAAATTTGTAGATTTAAAGTATCAATAATTTTAAATTTTAAAATTTAAATTTTATATATTTATATTATTTATATAAAGTAAATATATAATATAATGTCTAACGTATATGAAGAATCATCAACCGCAGATGCAGACACTTCTTCGTCTTCATTTTTAGGGCCATCTTATCCTTATTATAAAAACATTAAAACGCCATCAGAACTAGGTATGTCAGATAAGGGTAATTTAAAAACACTCGGAAAGGATGTGGATGGATTACTTGCATATATAGATGTGTTAGTTACAGGCAAGTCAAAGGCATCTGCTACTGGAAAACCTTTAGGGAATAAATTTTTTCTAAAGACTGGGGGTAAATGCAGCAGCGAGTCCGCAGGAACCAATGGAGAAGAGACTGACAGATATATTTACATTGACAATGTGCCTAGTGGTAACATTCCATTTTTATCAACAGCTTCAGGTGTCAATTTTTCTACCATGTCGGGTCTAATTCCTGGGACAATAAGTAATTTAAACGCATTTAATCCAGTTGGATTATTTCGTGCTTTTTTAGCTGGTCCTAAACCTAAATGCCAGGAAATCACAATGGAAGTAATTGACACATACAATAATAGGTCAACTGAGAGTCATTTTGTTTCTCTAGC
>Ga0214919_10001189_pt1 | contig 43409 bp, 37 predicted proteins | sample LL1503_MetaG_FD_177994 | JGI IMG/M metagenome (GOLD analysis project Ga0214919, IMG submission 177994) | Freshwater microbial communities from Lake Lanier, Atlanta, Georgia, United States - LL-1503 | ecosystem: Environmental > Aquatic > Freshwater > Lake | place: USA: Georgia | collected... | reverse complement strand
GTCCCACTGGTGAAACAGGTCCTACGGGACAAACGGGTCCCACTGGTGAAACGGGTCCCACTGGTGAAACAGGTCCTACGGGACAAACGGGTCCCACTGGTGAAACGGGTCCCACTGGTCAGACGGGTCCTACTGGACAGACTGGACCCACTGGTCAGACCGGACCCACTGGTGAAACGGGTCCCACTGGTGAAACGGGTCCCACTGGTCAGACGGGTCCTACGGGACAGACGGGTCCTACCGGTCAAACGGGCCCCACTGGCGCAACCGGTCCAACCGGTCTTACCGGTCCAACTGGTCAGACAGGTCCGACTGGGCAAACGGGTCCTACCGGCCAAACGGGTCCTACCGGCCAAACGGGTCCTACCGGCCAAACGGGTCCTACCGGACAAACGGGTCCCACGGGTCAAACCGGTCCTACTGGACAAACAGGTCCTACCGGACAGACGGGTCCCACCGGCCGGACAGGTCCTACCGGACAGACGGGTCCTACCGGACAGACAGGTCCCACCGGCCGGACAGGTCCTACCGGACAGACGGGTCCTACCGGACAGACAGGTCCTACCGGACAAACAGGTCCTACCGGACAGACAGGTCCCACTGGTGAAACAGGTCCTACCGGCCAAACGGGTCCTACAGGTGAAACAGGTCCCACCGGCCCCACTGGTGCAACCGGTCCAACTGGTCTTACCGGTCCAACTGGCCAGACGGGTCCCACTGGTCAGACTGGACCGACTGGTCAACCTGGGCCTACGGGTCAAGATGGATACGCTACAAACACTGGTTGCACGGGTCCAACCGGTCCAACTGGTCCAACTGGCCCCACTGGTCCCACGGGTGAGACCGGTCCAACTGGTCAACGCGGTATTCAGGGTTCAACTGGCAGAGATGGTCCTACCGGAATTACCGGACCAACCGGTGCCCAAGGAATGACTGGTCCAATCGGTCGCAGATTTAATATCAAGGCATTTTTTGACACTACAAGTGCATTTTTAGAATCGGATATGACTGAACTACAATGGCCTGCTGCACATTATAAGGATCCCGTCTCTTTTTCTGACATCAACCAGTTTATCACCGGCCCATTATATGACATTGTGATTGGTGATTTTATACTTGTTCGCGGTGGAGATTTGTATATGTATATTGGCGGTAGGTCAGGAACAACCGGCCCATGGAGTAGTACGTCGGGTAGTTCCAATTATTATGTTAGTGATCAATTTTCAAATCAATATGTTGTCATGAGTTTGACGAGTGACCCACCGCGCATGTTTGAATATATAGGTGATATAGTGAACGAAGGGTTTCTGCTGGGCCCAACGGGTCAAACTGGAAAGGATGGCTCTGCTACAAATACTGGCTCCACTGGACCTACCGGGTCAATTGGTCATACGGGTTCTGCCGGAACAACTGGTTATACGGGACCATTCGGTCCGACTGGGGCCGGTACCCTGCTGCGATTCCAGACAATTAATCGCAGCGGTGGTGAAATATCATACGATAACGTAAGCACAGTTGAACTGGATACTTCAACCGGATACGGTATTACAGGTGATGCGACCAATAAGTTTGTGCGTCTGACGATCGAATCAACATTTAAAACATGGAAGGTTGCCGGACAATCGGATCTGGTAGCGTCCGGTCTGGATACAGCAACATTCATAGCAGGTGATAACATTCAGATTACTACAGTGCCGACAAGTGGTAGCAAGTCGATGACGATTGGGGTTACCGGTTTGGGAGGGTTTCAGAAAGGCAGCTCGGGTAGCGTTTATTATACCGGTGGCCCGGTTGGATGTGGAACAAGCACACCGGATGCCAGTTATAATCTCGACGTTAGCGGCAATGGCATTAAAACAACCAATATCAATGTTATCAGTGACTATCGCATTAAGCAAAACGTGCAGGATATGGATATATCTGACGCGCGGTTTTCGGTGGACCGGATGCAGCCCATCAGTTATCACAATACATTAACATCGCACACCGATTATGGCTTCATAGCACACGAGCTACAGCGCGAATATCCGGATCTTGTGACTGGTGTAAAAGACGGCGCGGTGATGCAATCCGTCAACTATAATTCCATTATTGCGATACTTGTAAAAGAAATTCAAACCCTCAAGCAGCAGATGAAAGAGCTTTTGAATAAGGAATAAATAAATAAGAAAAAAGATGCAGTATTTTACAATACTTACTTTACTGGTCCAATCAACTATTAACCAACTAATTTACCAGACGGTTGCCAAGTTCTTCCCAAAATAGCAATGGTGCGATCATTTTGCACTGACATATTTTATATTCATCGTCGTGCGAATTTATTGTCCGATGCGTGTATTTGGATTGAATGGTTGAATTAATACTGGAAATCAAGGCCACTTCTCCTGTGACAGTATGAAGTAGCGCCCCCTTCAAACAAATATCGGCACCATTTACCGATTTTAGCACGAGCAAATCCGCCAATTATCTTTATTTGCGACACCTAACTGCGTATTTGGAACAAGCCGCAGAAAGTTCTCTTTCGTATGACATTCGAGCTCGAAGTTGTTTTTGTAATCAGCATTGGTTTTTTTTAGATTTTTGATTTCGGCACACAATTCAACAATTGTCTCTTTTTTTGCACGATATTGCAATAAACCGGGCGGAATTGGCACCATTTGGTATTGTTCGTTGTCGGTGCTTGATAATTTAACACCATGTGACATGGTTATAATTGTGTTGATGATGTGTTGATGATGTGTTGTTGATTTCGTTATAGGATATAAAAATATAATTGATAATACTTCAATTTTATATTTTTATTTTTATTATATTAATTATTTTTTATTAATTATTATGATTATTATTATTTATATATATTAATAAATAAAAATCAAACCTATCGCTCATTTTCAAAATGTTGTTTTTATTAATAGATAAAATAAAAAAATACGTGAATCGTGCAAGTGATGATGCGCACCTGCTTGCAATTGTTGTCGCATTCATTGCTTGGATATCTTATTGTAATTACAAAGAGAGAATGCCAATTAGGTCAGGGACGGAGACATTCGACCTCAACATCAAACAACAGCAACAACAGCAACAGCAACAGCGACAACCGCAACAACAGCAACACCGTATATGAAATAAATATGAATAAATTAGTATTTAAACGTTAATTATATTTTTGATTAGACAATATAATTACATTTTTCACACATTTCACATTATTCATATTATTCACACAAATGGCGACAGTCCCGCCTGCAGATGCAGCAATAAAAACAGCAGCATTCACAGCATTGGATTCGCTTGATAGCCACATGGTTGCCTTTCATATTAGCGAAGGATATACCGCACAGGACCGCGTGCAAACCGGTTTTTTTATTGACCTGGTAAACTCCTTTGCACCCAAACGCATTCTGGAAATCGGCTTCAATTCCGGACACAGTAGCGTATCGCTTCTCACTGCATCAGCGCCGGATTCCGTGGTTGTCAGTTTCGACCTCGGCGAACATTATTACGTGGACCACGCCAAAACGTTCGTGGACACGCATTTTCCAGGACGGCACACGCTAATCAAGGGAAACAGTGTGGAGACAGTTGAGAAATACGCAAATGACAATAAGGCTCGATGCGGTGATAAGAACTCATTCGACATGATGTTTATCGACGGTGGGCATTTTTCCGATATTCCGTTGCGCGATTGCATCAATTGCATGCGCCTTGCCGACGAGAACACGATTGTTATTATTGACGATATCGTTATAACGAACCGCCACCGCATACGCCCGTGGAACCATTCGCCGAATTATGCATGGTCGCTACTGTGCGACTCAAAATACGTGCTGCAAATTGACAGAAAAGAATTCATAGACGACCGCCCTGATGACGGGCGCGGATTCGCATGGGGGCGATTCAATGCTGCGAAAATATCAGCAGAAGCACCTTATAAGCAATTCAAGCTCCTATTCAAGAATCAGAACCGCGCGACGCTCGTAAATACAATGACACATTTTTACCAGCTGCGCGACCGAATTCACCTCGGCGCCGTTTCAGAAACATTTTTGGATTATTTCGAGAACGACACGGAACGCGATACGCAGCTCGCGAAATTTTACAAGGGGTTTGCTCTCGCCCATTTGGAGCCCGCGGAAGGAATTGCCAGTTATGAGAATTTGCTTTGTATTCCAAATGTCAGCGATGATTTGAAATTCTTTACAAATTGCAATTTGCCTCACTTGTATCCTCGCAACCGCGCTCAAGAAATTCCAAAAATTATCCATTTACTCTTTTTTGGAGAAACCGAGTTTCATAATTTCCACGACAGGTGTGTTCGATCCATGTTGTTTCACATGCGCGATTATCAAATTGTTATTTACAACAGTACCGAGCCGGTGGGTAATGCGTTCTGGGATAAATTGAAAACGCATCCCCGTGTTAAAATCGAGCGCATTGACGTTCCTACCCATTTTGATGGATTCGAATTGTCTCATTTTCAATACAAAGCTGACGTGGTTCGGCTCGAAGTTCTGTATAAACATGGCGGCGTATACCTTGATTTGGATATGCTTGTGGTCCGTAATTTCGATGAAGTGTTTCGAACCGGCAAAGATCTGTACTTGTCGCGCGAAGGCGAAGGGCCTGGATTAATTAATGCGTTTATCGCCGCAAAACCCAAAAACGAGTTTCTGAAAATATGGCTGGATAACTTTAAAACGGGTCTTCGAATGGGCGTATGGGCGTACCATATTCGCGACACCAACCGCTTGCTTTTAGAGAAGCATCCATATTATGAATCCAAGTTCGGAATTGAAGTGTTACACCACGAGAATTTTTTCCCGGTTCCATGGACTGCTCGCGATGTATTTGATGGGTCGCGCAAATTCGAATTTACTCCCAAACATTATGGAGTGCACTTATTCGAAACCATCCTGTTCGACGCCATCAAACGCAACGATTTTTTCAGCTACTTGCCCAATGCGGATGTGTGCATTGAATCGCAATACGTTAGTGCCATCCCTGCACCACAGCAGATTATGAAGCTCGTGAATGAAATTGTGGTGCTTACAACGGAAGAGCGCGCCGACAGGCAGAAGGTGCTGCGCGAACATTTCGTATCGCGCGGATTGAATTTCACATTTCTGCAGAATAAAATGCACGCAAAACCGGTGACCGGGTGCCTGGAAGCGCACATTTCCGCCATTCACCGTGCTCGCGACCGAAATTACGACGCCATCATGATTTGCGAAGACGATGTGGTGATTACCGATATCATGATGTCCAAATTTCGAACGGACGCACTACCCGATGAATGGGACATGCTGTATTTTGGCGGGATTCTGACTCAGTCACTGGAAGGACGAACTGCGGACTGGGTGCGCGGAGTTGTTTGGTGCAATCACGCATATGTTGTAAGGCGACACATGTATGACCAGATATTGACTTTTTATTACACAAATTACGCTCGACGCGAAATAGCGCAACCGATTGAAATTCGAAGCGACGGAATTGTAATAGAAAATAAGTGCGAACAGCTGCCGGGTTTAGCAATCGATGCCATGTATACTGCACATTTTCACAAAACGCACAAGTGCTGGCTGGCAGTTGATCAATATATTGTTCAGCGCGAAGACTATAGTAATATTGACGGTAAAGTGAAATGGACCAATAATTTTAACTGGGATACATTTACGATGAAATATGTATAATTGTTGATTTATAAATTATAATTAACAGTTAATTTCTGTTAATTATAATTATTATTCATTTCCAATATTATTTGTGCTGATAACATTGCTACAAGTTTTTGTTAATAATATGTGTTTATTGCGTTATATATTATATTATAATATAAATATATAATAATATACACATACAAATCTAAAATACTAATTATGGATTATCTAAATCAGCTAAAGCAATCTGCATCTGGTCTTATGGGCGGAACATCGTCGTCTAATTCTTCAGCGAATGCTGCCGATTCCGGATCTGGAAAAACATTGCTCTATATTGCCGTATTTGCGTTGTTCGCTGCTGTAAGTTATTGGGTATATACCACATATCTTGCACCGATGCTATCAAATGGAAATGCCAGTCTAAAACAGGGTGCATCGGGGGTGGAAGGTGACGGAACTGCCGCAGACGGCGCAAATTTCGACGATGCGCCAATCGCAGAATTATACCTCTTTAAGACGGATTGGTGCCCACACTGCAAGCGCGCCCTTCCCATTTTTGAATCACTGAAGCAAGAATACGATCATAAACTCGTAAACGGGCACCGCGTATTATTCCGTGTCGTGGATTGCGAACAGGAACCTAAAATTGCAGATAAATTCAAAATTGAAGGATATCCGACCATTAAGCTCGTTAAGGATGATCAGGTCATCGAATACGACGCAAAACCCGAAAAGGAACAATTGGTTCAATTCCTTTCAACGGTCATCTAATTCAATACATCAATTCATCGCGTAATCAACTAACCCGCACCGCCCGCACAATAACATTAAACAAATACATATAAACATTACTCTACAATCATGATATTATGTTATTAACATCACATCATATTACATATTACCATGTCAGCCCAACACGCCAATAATTCAATGGCCATGTATCCTCGCACACTAAGCGAAGTTGCCGAGATCGATTTGTCGCTCATCCGCGACTCGTGGTGTGCGGACATGATTCGCGACGGTATGAATGCCATCGTATTGGCGCAGCGCGACCCCGATATCAATAATAACGAAATCGACGTATGGGCATACTTGTCTACATACGAACCACCGTCCGGTGAAGGGTTCATGTTCAGTCGTGGAAATATGGTGACAACATGCATTCAATCAAATATGCAAACCGGTCATTCTGGCAATTCGATGGCGTTTACAATGCGGCATCTTCAACTAATTGCAAAAATAGGTATCTCGGAATATCTTGAGGGTGCCAAATAATTCTAATTCTAATGGTCATCCAATACACCATCCATCCGCACCGTCCATAAATTCATATTTATTTATTTTATTTATTTATACGATTCGATTACTTATATGAATCGAATCATACTACCTACTCATACACGCAGTTATACGTTATACACGCAGTTATACATATGACTCCTCTTCTAATTCTGAATCCAAATTTGTCGATTTAGACGTTTTATCACCCGCCGTAGTGGTGGCGGTGGCAGTGGACGCATTCTCGCCCTTTATAATTTCACTCATCGCGGATACACCGCGTTTTCTTCCACTATTTGCGCGCACTCCTGATCCGGCGGCTGCTCGTTTTTTATTCGAGACTATGGCTGCCGACTGAGATTGATAATGCATTACATTCGTAATTGATTTTGATTCAGGTGCTACTTCTGACGAACATGAATTTGCATGATGATGTTCATATTTGGGTTTTACTTTAATGCCAACACCGGCATCATTAGAATCATCGCCACCGTCGTCCTCGTTATCGTCGTGTTCTTCATCATCCTCATCATCTTCATCATCCTGATCATCTTCATCTTCATCGTCGTCTTCATCGTCCTCATCACCGAGATCGTCATCGTCATCATCGTCGTCGTCATCGTCGCCAGTTTCATTGCCTTCATCTGCATCATCATCTGCTTCAGCTTGATCGTCATCATGGCTATCGTCGCCGACAACATTATTCGACTTGTGATTACGAACAATATTGGCTATAGTTTTATCACATTTTTCATTACAATCGATGCCGCCATCGTCCGAGATTAATGCGTCAGCACCCATTGTCATTTTTAATGATGATGATGATGATCTCACATGTTTCGCGCGCGACGAATCGTCAATAATGAACCCGTCCTTTAAATATCCATGTTTGGTTTTCTTTTTATTCGGCACATGTTCAAGCTCGTCAAGTTCGGCATCATCCGCAAGTGCGAGCTTTTCCAAATCATCAAAACCGCCAAACAAATGTTCATACGCCTTTTTCCAGACAGCACATGTAAGTGGTTCACGTGTAGAAACCAGAATGCAGTCTCCAAAAAATAGTGTCTCATCCACTGGCGGTGGAAATTCGTATTTATTTTCTTGTCCGGCTCGACCATTTGCTCGCGCCCACAACTCAACAACAATTCCATATTTCTTCACGGTCCATGCAGTGTGCCGTTTGAATGTTTTCTCATACGTGGGTGGTGTTTTGCACAATGCGGAATATTTAGCCCGATTCATTTCAGATTCCGCAACGTGTATTTCTTTAAGGTTTCCACTCTTGGAAATGAGGATACAATTGCAGGTTATATTTTTCGAAGAATTCTTGCTCATTTCGGTGGTTTATAGGTTTTTAAGTGTTTTACATATTGGTCTCTATGTCTATAGTTTTATATTGTTTTATATTTTCGTTTAATATATTTTACGCGTTTTGCGGTTTTTAATGCGTCGTCGTAACGTCTTACACCGCGTTCGGTGCGGCGGGCGCATACCCCTTCCTCCGCTCGTTTTAGATGAGCGTTTCGGTAGCGGTAATACCAATTCCTTCAACTTTTCTGGATCACTTTGGGTGGCCTCTATTGCGCTCTTGAAATCGTATAAATAGTTTGTGGAAACCGAACCGGACTGTCGTGATTGGGATATGCGTTCCGATAGTTTGTTGAATGCGTAAACTATTTGTTCAGGTCCAAACGTTTTGACTGACATTTTAATGGAGTCAAATTTTATATCGTAATTTTGTGACACTTTGGTCGCTCTTGATGCTCTTGATGATCCTGATTTTCCAAATGCGGCAACTTGATATTTTCTCAATCGAGACAGCCCGTTGTCGTCGTTAACAGAATTCATTACGTCTATCATTATTAAAAAATGTTCACAAATCATATATGCCGTGCTTATAAGCTCCGCATCCTGTTTATTTTGACCGGTCGTTATTGTTTCAATCATTTCTCTGTTACACAACCGGTTTTTTTTCAGGGGCTTATCTCCGGTAACGGCATCAATGATAGCTATATCGCTCTTGTAATGCTTCGAAATATTGCATATCATCGGTAAATTCATTAGCCATCCGTCTCCCAATTGAAAACAATCGAAAAAATATTGGTGTTCTGCAGCTTGAAATCCGAGCTTATCATACGCACAAAATGCACCAATATTATATATACCATTTGCCAGATCCAAAATTCCGTTACCGTCGTTCAAATTATTCCTGTATATTATGAACAAATACAGACCCAGCAACACGGTTCCGCCCCCACTTCCGCTTTGCGAGCATATAAGAGATAACGACCACCATTCGGGTTTTGAAACACATTCACCTTTTTTTATCACCATAAACCCAATGCAGATTGAACCTTTCATTAAAAATACCACATTACTCTGTGAACCCAGTAGGTTTCTTACAACGGGAACGCGTGATAACACACTATGCGTCGTATTAACCAGTGGCGTAACCCCTGGAATTTTAGATACTAAATTTCCAACAGTTGTTAATTTATTAATAATGTTCCGTCTAATTCCATCTTGATTGCCGAGAGCATTGTTAAAGTATTTGCTGGTTATACCAACACATAACGTTTCTTCTATAATGGGTGGTCGAGTAAGTGTTAAACTACAATTGTCTGACCCACCTTTTATTGCCTTAAATGGCGAATACCCATTAACTGAGCTTTTCAAATTCGAAAATGCATCAAGCAATTGACTATTAAAAAATGACATATATTTAAAATTTAGAATGAATTCAAATCATAACATAAATATAATATACTAAAATAAAATATATTACATCCACGCGATATTAACTTAACTATTAACTAATATATAATTATAATTATATATAATTATGACTAATGAAAATGGACGCGAAGATGATGCCTTGCAACAAATAGTTGCGGGTGAACCCGATGCAGCAACCGCACAAACAGTTGCAAATGCGTATCATGGGCCATATTCCATGAGTGCGTGTGACAAGTTGACCATGGAAACAATGATGAACGTGGAGGCGTTCTCAAAATATATGAATCGTCGAAGTAGAACCACGGGACCGTGCCCAGATACATCTGAGAGAAAATTTTACAGGCGACGAATCGTAGACACTACAAAAGAAATGTTGCGCGATTCAAAATACATAAATGATGGAACCGTAACCAACTCGTTTAACGCATACGTTAATGCGTGCATAATGCATTTCAAATTTATTGATTTGGCAGATACGATTCAGGACGAGTATTCGGATCTTTCAGCTGAAACGAAGCCGGCTGCCGCACACGGCGGATCGGATGCAAACGTAAACGACGACCCCGAACATGCAGCAGCAGCAGCTGTAATGAAGATGAATAAGCTGTGTTTCAATCCAAATGTAGAAGAATCCAAATCGGTTCTAATTCGCACACCGCATGCGAATGCAATCGAACGTTTATTTGTATCAAAACCGATTCATCTTGAATCAAATACGGCTACTGCTGCTAGTGCTACTGCTGCTACTATAAAACCGCCCAAAATCTCGTGTATTCCGCGAACAAAAGATGTAAATATCAAAGATGCCCAGTTTAAAACAAAAGGGATTAAACCGAATAAACGGAAACCTAAAAATAAATCCGATAAGGTAGAACCAGAATCCGGATTCGGATCCGGTTCACTCGAATAATATAATATAATATAATACTAACCTAACTATATATAAATTAAATATTCGAAAATATAAACAAGGTATAAATAATATTATAAAGTTAATAATTTAAATTAATAAATTAAGTAATTCAATTGATACAATCAATGCCTGCTACAGAACCATTAAAATGTGGTCCTCGCTCAGCAGACGAAGCCCATTCGGTTGCGAATACGTGCTATTCCAATCCTGCGCTCGAAAAACTCAAGGCTGTCTGGAACGCCAGACACTCCGACGAGAAAATAACATCAAATAATCCCAATGAAATATGGGCATTTCTCAGACAACAACTGGCGCGCGTTTGCAAAAACGAGGCGTGCTGGCTGCGCAAGCTTCTCATCACGGAAGAGAACGGCAAATACCGCGACTTGATAAATTACACGTTTGCACCGCGCGCACCAAAGGAGTGGGTTAAAAAACCAAACACGTGGCTTACCAGTGTCGACATTGAAAATGTTATGAAGCAGTACGAGCACGCCTACCCGTCATTCATGTTTCTGGGACCGTCGCCAATCGATTTTGACAAGAAAATGCCTGACGGCGAGTACGTATGGAAGGATATAAGCGACTTCAATATCGGAAATATGATCGCGAGAGGAAAGCGTCATTTCGGGTTCATTTTTAACGTGGATCCTCATACCGAATCAGGTTCGCACTGGATTTCAATGTTCGTGGATGTGAGAAAGCAGTTCGTGTTTTTTTTTGACAGCACCAGTGAAGACATTCCACCCGAGGTGAACGTGCTCGCCGAACGCATTATCTCGCACGCTGCAAAATTGAGCCCCATCGTTTCTCTGAAATTGATAGTGAACAAGAAGGACCATCAGTATAAGAACACGGAGTGCGGCATGTACTCCCTGTTCATGATTATAAACATGCTTACGAATAAAATGACTCCTGCCGATTTTGCGAATCGCCGCATTGCCGATGAACAAATGATGCACTTCAGGAAAAAATATTTCAATAACGCAAATTTAAAGGAAGTGCCCGAAGGCCCTTCTGATAGTTTTTAGTTTGTTTGTTGGTTGTTGTTCGTTCATTGTTATTGTTTGGTTTTTAGTAAAAAATATTTTATTTTATATTTAGTAAAAAATTTTATATTATTAAAATATATAATAACCAACAACCCAATAACTATAACTTAATACAATGCTCAACAAATACGTCGTTGAATTTTTAGGAACTTTGTTCTTCCTGTATGTAATCGTCGCAACCGGTAATGCAATCGCAATCGGTGCGGCTTTAGCTATCGCCATCATGGTCGGTGGTTCTATTTCCGGCGGTCATTTTAATCCCGCTACCACAATTATGATGTATGCCGCCGGAAAACTCAGCCGGGCAGATCTCATTCCCTACCTGATCGTTCAGATTGCCGGTGGTTTAGTCGCTCTTGAATTATACAAACGCTTCAAGTTTTAAAGTTTTAACAGAAATATAACATAACATTTTAGTATTTTCAATTTGCAATTCTGTATTATTATAAATTAATATTAATTAATATAATAATATATTTATATTAACAATATATAACAAAACAATAACAATATAAGTAAGAAAAAATATAATCCATATTACGATAATAATTAATTGATTTTTGTTGACATGACACAAGGTATTCTTCCTGCAGTTGGCGGCACAAAACACCGCGTTAAGCGTAATCGACGACGCACTGTAAAGGCGGCAGCAACTTACGGCGCGGCGTATCGCAAATATAATCGCATGTATGGTGGTGCCGATCCTCCTGCTCCTGCAGATCCCCCTCCTGCCGATCCTCCTTCTCCTGGACTGTGGGATAAAGTTAGAAATTTTGTCACTAAGGACAATAATAAAGATGAAAATGAAGAGAAAAAAACTGCCGAAGAACCTGGTCTATTTGAAAAGGCAAGTGCAAAGGTTAAAGAGACGGTCAATGAAACAGTTGCAACTACTCAAAACATTGCAAGTACCGCGGAAAATACATTGAATGACACAAAGAACATGGTATCCAATGCAGCTGACACACTCAAGGCAACCGCCAGTGCAGTCGGGACTACATTGGAAACTTCCGGTGCAATGGTTAAAAACCAGCTTGGAACGGCAATCGATACAATAGACTCTGCAGGTAAAGATGCTGCAAAACCTGAAAATGCGGAAGAAAATAATGACGCTGTGGTAGAAGAAGAAAAGTCCGTTGCCGCTGCCGCTGCTGCACCTGATGCTGAGACCGGTGAAACGGAAATGACGGATGACAAGCGCCGAATAAAAGAACTTGAAGAACGGATTCGGAAAATGACGTCTGGAACAATTGCAAAGGCGATTGAGGCCGCCGAACAAGCAACTGGGTCGGTGGAAGATGCGCTGAAAGCGCTCCAATTGGCATTTATTGCATCGAAGACGGTGATTGCAGCCGGTAAAGCCGCACTCGTTGCAAATTCTGGGAATGACGAAGAATCAGTGCTGTCTCAAGGTTCAGAATCATCAGAACCTGTGCCCGATGCTACTGCTGCTGCTACCGGTACCAGTGCTCTTAACGATGATGACTCGTCACCAGTCGCCGCCGCGGAACCAGAAGCTACCGCAGAAAATGGTGAAGGTGAGGGTGAAGGTCAAGAATCCGACGTGAATGAAGAAAGTTCTGTGTCGAGCGATGATGATAGTAGTGACGCCAGTTCCGTAAGCACTGAAGGTGAAGGTTCTGGACCGGTTGTATCCGACGATATACCTCCCGAAAATGCTGAACCGGTAGTAGCCCAGCCCCAACCCGCTGCCGAACCGGTAGTAGCCCAGCCCCAACCCGCTGCCGAACCGGTAGCCCAACCACAACCACAACCACAACCACCTGAACGAACGGAAGCATCTAAAGCGACTGATGCATTAAATGCAGACGGCAAAATAGAAGGTGGAAAATCCCACAAACATAAATCGAAACACCATAGACCAAAAAATGCGGCGGCGGCAGCCGTAAACAACCGAACCAGGCGGCAGTGAATTGGGTTGGATTGTTTGTTTGTTTGTTTGTAATATCACGAATCAAACTGGTTCGTGATATATATTAACATTGATTATCATTATCACCGTTTTACCTTTTTCAACATTAACTTGTAGAGCAAATACAATCCGATTCCAGCGATAGCGGTATAATAAATACGCGACGCTGTATCGTGAGGTAATCTGAATTGTTTTTTATCAAGAAGACGGCGTGGTTTCACATCGTCGAACATGGTATCGTTGTTAACGCTCATAATATCATAGGATGATCGGGCACTATTTTCAGGCACATATTGTTGCTGTGCCGATGTTGACACCGTTGCATTGGACCCTGCGCGGGCATAAATGTCGTGCATTTTTTTATCCTTCTTCTGTTGTTTCCTCATTTTCTTGAGTCGTTTTTTTTCCTTCTTATTCTCTCCTTTGTTTACAGACCCATCTTCTGAATCGGAACTGGAATCGGAACTGGAATCGGAATCCGAGTCAGTGTGAGAATCATGATTTACGCTATCGCCGCCAATATGTGATTGTCTCAACAAAGAAAAATCATCTTTTTCATCCGGATCACATTCCTTTTTTGTTTTTTTAGCATTCGTTGCTGGGTTGGTGTAATCCTTAAATCTGCACGGGTCTTTTACGTTTCCAACCGGATTTCCATTCTTCATATTAGCGCTTTTAATCTCATGCATTATATCAGCTACCGCAACGTAGTGTGTTTCTTCCCCATAGTTGTTATCATTATCGACTGTTTCGAGAGCGATGTTTATGCAATCGGGATGGTTACCCATTGTGAATGCCCGACCAAACCCCGACGGACTAAACGCTGACAAGTTTCCAATAGCGCCTGGAATGAGACCCCGAAAGTCTTTTAATTTTCCCCCGTCGGGTCCACTTGGAATAAATGGGATTGTGCCATCGGGCATATTGTCCACATAAATGTATCGCGGAACCACTATCGGGTTTTTCTCGCTGTCCGGCTGTTTTGGATCGGCCTCCACATTTTTACACGTGGCCATTGTTTTTGAAAAGAATTTGTTTCCAAGTGGTTCGCCTGTAACAGATGCATCTGATTTTCCGGTAACAAGAACGCTGACATATGAAAGTAACCCGCTTATATCGTTCGAGAGCGCGCGAATCGTCCCCTCGTCGCTCATACCCAGTTCATTTGGAGACTTTATACTTTTCCAGTAATCATAACCCGGACCCAATGCATCATCCATTTTAGACTACTTTTTTATGATTGTAATGTAATACTACTTCTTATTAATATTTTATTTTATTATTAATTATTAAATTAAAGAATTGCACAAATTATAATAATTATAATTACAGAAATCATTATAATTATTTTATTGTCGTCGTATCAAAAATTGATTCTTAAATATCGCGATTAATTTTGGGTTCGTTCCCATTTTATATTTTCATTTTCGCAATAAGTTGAACAAGTTGCGGATAATCAAGCGTGGTTGTCATTGCGTAAATGGATACGGTTAAAGTAGCTTCGTGTTTGTTAGCATCTGCCAGCGCGCGGACTCTTTCCAATATTCTTTCGCGGTTTGTCACGAACAGCTCGCGCATAATCGGTTGGTAATAAGCCCTGCAGCTTGGTGGAAGTGGAATATACCGGTTAAATTCGGCGTCGTTTAATAACTTGCACGTCGCAAATTCAATTGTCTTATATTCAATGCTGCGATGATACGGTAAAAAATCAGCATGAGCTTCGCGCACGCCAGGTTCGTGCAATATTGGCCTATCGTCCATGATGGATATCATTGTGAGGAGCACCGATTTGAGAGTTATGCAGCCAGACCATTGATCACCTCTCCAATTTCCAAGCACGGAGAGGCATACGTATCCGGTTTTATAAAAATTGGGGTGCATGCGCGTTTTACCATCATTCGTCATAAATGTAACTATCAGCGGCGAATGCGGGTAATCTGCTGGAAATTTTATTTTGAAGAAATAATATCCACCTTCGTATAATGTGTCCGATTGTCCGTATAACATGGCGTATCCCGTGAGAATATCGTCTTCGTCGTGCATGTAATATATTCCGTTGTCGTGGAGCGGACATGATATCAGTTCGCGCACATCGCTCAGAATTCGCCGGGCGCTTTCTTTGGTGATATGAACCACCACTTCATCCGCGTCAGCGGCTGCGGCCATTATATAATTATTATAATTATATTATTTAAGTTTTATATGATTCTTGAGTTGTTTTTAATTCGTTTATTATTTTTTATGTTTACTCTTACCTATGTATCCATACACCGCGCGCGACGTATCAAATCCTTTAAATTGATTCATCATATCGGCGCTGGTTGCAGACGTAAAATATTTTAACGTTTTATCTGGAGGTTCAAACGGAACCACCAATTTGTCGACTGGGACATCTCCCCAAAATTGTAAAAAGAAAATAAAAAAGCTCTCGTAAAATTGCATAAGATCTGCAACGGTCCGAATCGTATTGTATTCGCCCAACTCGATTCGCCCCTTGGCAGCGGATATTATTTTATTCGGTGCGCTCTCTGTGCAACGAGTCGTGAAATACTGAAGACATAGCGTTATAACGCGCATAACATCCGCATCCTGACAAGACCCATTTAGAATTATATAGTTGCTACGAGTGGATACGTAGGGTTGAACGGTTATGCCATATACGAGCTCGTGTTTTTTCCTCAACAATTCGCCCAATTCGGTTTGCGCGATATCTGCGCACAAATAAAAATGATTCCGTTTCAGAATAATATCTTTTGTTTCGCGGTCTTGACGGGCGGGAATGCAAATAATAAACTCCGTATTTTTTGCAGAAGCATTTTTAATAATAATTGGAAATTCTGACCGTTTATACGTTTCATTTTCACCGAATGGTTCAAATGCGGGATTGGTAATCTTATTCGATTGAACCAACGCTGTTTCTGGCTCGAGTTTGTCATTGTGATGCCGGCTAATGGCACTAAGATTTCGTGATAAAACTGTTGTTATTTGTCCAGGTGTTACGTTTCCGGAAAAAAAGAAGGTTATATTGTTCGAATTATAAAACCGCTCGTGATATTTCATAATTTGCTCGGGTGTTATTCGTTTCAAATTATCAATCTGTAACTGGATGTTGGTTTTATTTCGCAACCCGCTTTCTTCGGATACGACGTGTGAAAAAATGGCATGTGCCAGCGCGTGCGCCGGATTATTTTGCATGATTGTAAGTTCGTTCAATACCGCCTTCTTTTCGTTTTCTATGGTTTTCAAATCAAATTGTGGGTCGGTTATGATTTGGCTAATGTAATTCAATATTTCATCTCGCTCCGTGTCCAACCCGGTCATATAGTATGCCACGGTATGCGATGTCGTGCGCGCATTATATTTCACCGGTCGTTCTGACCAGTATTGTTGACAGTTTGTTTTTCTTTTTCGGGTTGGCGAGCATTTTTTCCAAGATTCGGTTAATATGTGCTCAAACAGGTGATTTATGCCGGACTCGTTGTCAGAAAATTCGTTATAAAACCCTCCGCGGATTAGCGCGCAAGCGTATACCAGTTTAGACGCGGAGTCGGAGATAACATATGCATTAAATCCCGAAACAGTTAATTTATTCGGCAATGAATGTTTCATTCGTTCGATCAAATTCAAATTATAAGTTCCACTAATGTGCTAATATGTACGGATAAAATAATAATATAAATGATTTACGACTTATTCGTTTATTAATTATATTTTTACTATAATTATCATTTAATAAATTTAGAATTAGAATTAAATAATTGAATAAAATGCAAACCATTATAGCGGATTTTTTGAATTCGGCATGTTCGGATGATGTAAGTGAATCATCATCATCATCATCATCATCATCATCATCATTTGAAAGCGATAGCAGCGACACTAATAAACTGAATAAACCTAATAACAACCACCCACAATCACTTCGAAATGTTATGAAACTGTTTATTGGTAAAGAGCTGGATTTCGATGATGATAATACAAAATCAATTTCGAATTCGACAATAGCCGCAGCCGCAACACCATCTGCGCCTTCGGTTTTTCGGCTGCCTATATCATACCTTCCCGCGGAGGACCAACACACGTTATCCAAACCGGTAGTGGATGATTTGGAGCTCATTTCCGCGAAAGACACTGAATCGACGCGTTCGCTCTATTCCCGATTGACGGATGCAAGCAACACGACATCATCCGTATATGGACGCCAGTTTTTGCATTTGTGGAGCGAGACATTCACGACAAATATCGCATTTTTAAGGGCAACGCAATCGGTTATTGCCAATTTTCGGGCGGAGCTTGAATCTTCGCCCGCATCATCATCATCATCATCATCATCCAAAGATTCAGCAGCTCACACGCAAATTGAGGCATTTTGGAAAACCATGAAAACGAATCGTGTCGGATTCAAAGATAAATTCGGGTATATTGACGCTTCACCGTTTCCAATTATTGAGCAATTAAACACAATGCCCAACGTCCTTCAGGTGCTGTCCATCTACAATGTTTCTACCCCGCTGATATCGTTGATGATGCCGATTCTGCTGCTCATTGTGCCATTCTTCATTCTGAAAGCTCGTGGCGTAGATATCAGCGTGGACAGATACACCGACGTGCTTAAAATGCTGGCGTCAACTCACGCCATCGGTAAACTCTTTACAGAGTTTGACAGCGTTAGTATGGAAAAAAAACTATATATTCTCATGTCGGTGATTTTCTATTTTATACAAGTGTATCAGAACACCATGTCGTGCTACCGGTTTTACAATAATATCTACATGATACACGACCACCTTATCATGGTGCGATCCTATCTCGAGAACACTGCCAAAAAAATGGACCGCATTTTACGGTGCTGTTCTTCAAAATTGAGTGATGATAAAAAGGATATGCAGTTTTACAATGCGTTTGGCGGGTGCTTGAGTGCGGAGCTGCACGGAGTGCGTGTCATGTGCGAGGAAATGGCAGACATTGAGCCGTTTTCACTGTCAATGCGCGCAATCGGTCGAATCGGTCACGTTATGAAATACTACTACATGTTTTTCAACGATGCCGATGTGGACCACATGATGCAATACTCGTTTGGATTCAACGCGTATTACGAACACCTGTGCGGTATTGTTGCGAACATATCATCTGGCGCACTAAGCGCGTGCACGTTTGTCCGATCCGATTCAGAATCTGGCAACGATCACCATACGTCTATGAAGGGCGCATACTTCTTTAATACTGTATCTGATCGTATTGTAAAGAACGACCTCGTTCTTGACAAGAAACTTATTATTACCGGTCCAAATGCCGCCGGTAAAACCACCATCATAAAAACCGCGCTATTCAACATCATACTGTCGCAACAAATAGGGTACGGCGCATACGACTCCGCTACAATCGCGCCATACCACTTTCTGCACTGTTATCTTAACATACCCGACACGTCGGGTAGAGACAGCCTGTTTCAGGCAGAGTCTCGTCGGTGCAAAGAAATACTGGATTGCATCACGAAAAACTCGACCAAGCGACATTTTTGCATTTTTGATGAGCTCTATTCGGGGACCAACCCATATGAAGCAGTAGCCAGCGCATACGGCTACGTGGACTGCATTTCTGGAATGCGAAATGTGGACTTTATGCTTACGACGCACTACATACAGCTGTGCGAGCTGTTTCGAGGCTGTGGCGGCAAGAAACGCAAAGTTGCTGTTGTTCGTAAAAAACGAAGCGAAACACTGCCGCCACCGAACGCGAACATACGCAATCTGCACATGGAAACGAGTGCCAAAGATGCGAGCGGAATGGACTACGTATATCATTATAAAGTGGTTCCTGGAATTTCAAAAGTGCGCGGTGGAATCAAAGTGTTGGTGGATTTAAAGTATCCCGACTCTATTATTAAAACCACGAAATCAGTGCTCGACATGAAGCGGTGCTGAAACATTGTTATCTTCCGTAGCGTAAAAATTCACGCGTCTGCGCGAGTCAGTCAATGATATGGGTGCGGGCGGAGGCGGCGCTTGCTCGTTGCGAATCCCGTAAAATGAATTGCACATGGTCATTGGCATGCACGTATCATTATCCGGGCTCTGCACATATCTTGAGTTACTTGTTTTCGTGGGGTATTCCGACGCCGAGAGAATTTGCGACTGGGTTATTGCAGCATCCACGGGTGCTGCTGACGAAATGTTCAAAACCGATCCCGGGGTCGGAAATTCGGGATTGAGAAGCAGCGAATCCAGGGTTCTGGGAAACTCGCCTGGTGTCAGTTTGAAATTTTGGCGCTGCATGTTTTCGAGTCCCTCGGTTCCTTCAACGTTATATTTCAGTACCGCCCCGCTCAAAATGATCAAACCAAACAGCATCAAAAGAAATTGTATACGATCACTTCCATTGCTAAACAACATTATGTGACTTAAATTATGTTTTAATTAAATGATTTTAAATTTAATTAATACAATATTTTATTTTATATACTTACTTGCGTAATTTTCATAATACAACAATGTTTTACATAATTCCGCGAGTAGCGGAAAAGACGGCCTGGTTAGTGAACGACCACACGAACGCGAAAACAACCGCGTGGGTGAGCGCCACAACCGTGCGAGAAGCGCGGGGAGGAAGGTATACGAGGGTGCCGGGAGTTAACACGAAAAACAGCACCGCTGCGTAAAGAAACATCATGATATCCATTTTAAAATGAGAGAAGAATGTAATAAATAAAAATTTGTATTTATAACATCATAAAAGATAAAAAAATAAAATTAAATAAACAAAATGTCTAAATAACTGAAAGTATATAAATAAATCATCGCGATATCTTCGTCATTTTACTACCAATGCTGCCACTACCACTTGATGTGAATGGCGGGGCACGCCATTTTGTTGATTAGTGTTGTTTAGGAGGTTTACGCTTTAAGGTGGTGCGGTTTATGTTCATCATTTTTGATTTTGACTTTGACCTAGGCCGGGCCCTCGTCCATTTTGAACCGCCGGAACGTTTGTCATCGTCTTCGGGGTTGTTTTTTAACAGTTTCATCATGTTCCTGTGCTGCACACCCGGAAAGTTGAACGGGACAACCACACTACCATTTGCGCTCCTCATACGATATAATTTTTTCAGATGTTCGCTTACCATAGCTGCCATGTAGGGATTAACGCCCAACCACCTTTCGCCTTTGCCAAGTGCCACGCGATGTGTTATCGCACTTTTCATGGAGCTGTGACCCTTGACGGAATCACCCACCAGTTTCTTCGCAAGCACGCTTGAGATTTCTTTAAAATCATCAGTGACATTCTTACGTTGAAATTGACGGCAGTCCCACAACTTCGTCCCGTCGACGTTGCCGGTTGCCAGAACGGTTCCCGTTGGATCAAATCCGAGTGAAGTAACTTCGCCGCGGCCCGCTTTCAGAGTCGCCACACAAGTCGCGCCGTCGGCCGACAGCCGCCACAACTTCACCGTACTGTCTTCGCTGCCGGTTGCCAGAATGCGCGCGGTTGGATGAAATGCGACACATGTAACCCACCTGCTGTGCCCCTCCAGAGTCGTCGCCGACGAGTTATCGGGCGACAGCCGCCACAACTTTGCGGGGCTGCAGGTTGCCAGAAGGGTTCCCGTTGGATCAAACGCGACAGAGTAAACCCACCCACCCCCCCTCAGAGTGTCCACACAAGTAGGCGCCTCCAAGTTGTCGGGCAACAGCCGCCACAACTTCGCGGTCTTGTCTTGGCTGCCAGTTGCCAGAAGGGTTCCCGTTGGATCAAATGCGACAGAATTAACCCAGTTTCTGTGCCCCTCCTGCCCCTCCAGAGTCGCCACACAAGTAGTCGCCTCCAAGTTGTCGGGCAACAGCCGCCACAACTTCGCGGTATTGTCGTCGCTGCCGGTTGCCAGAAGGGTTCCCGTTGGATCAAACGCGACAGAGTTAACACCGTCTGTGTGCCCCGTGAGAGTCGCCACGCAAGTCGCCGACGAGTTGCGTGGCGACAGCCGCCACAACTTCGCGGTATTGTCCTCGCTGCCACTTGCCAGAAGGGTTCCCGTTGGATCAAACGCGACAGATGTGACAGCTTCGCTGTGCCCCGTCAGAGTGTCCACACAAAACGCCGACGAGTTGTTGGGCGACAGCCCCCACAACTTCACGGTCCTGTCGTCGCTGCCGATTGCCAGAAGGCGCGCGGTTGGATGAAACGCAACAGAATTAGATGACCCTGCCAAAGTTGCCAAACAAGGAACTGCTTTTGGGTTTGCACTCATGTGTTGTTTCTTATGTTTGTGTTATTTATATTTATGTATTAGTTTATATAGTTTATGTGAACATAAAATAAAATAAAATGCACATTTTTCAAGTCTGATTTGAGTTTGCCTAAAGATGGCAACAGTTATGCAAAATAAATAATTTAAACACTTGTGCACAAGAATACATAGTATATTAAATATACGACTACCGCTAAAAATATAAGCATCATGATAGTGCTTACAAGTTTACTTAATGTGCAAAACATCGAATCGTCATTTGCATCACATTGCACGATTGACCCAAAATGTCCGAAAATACCGGATCCTAATATACCTCCATTATTGTTGTTGCTGTTGCGGTTGCTGTTGCTGTTGTTACCTTTAATTGGACCATTATTTTTGGTTACACCCTTTTTTGCCATTAGATAAGTTAGTTTCGGTTGTATATTAATATGAATATATGATATATTGATATAAAATAATTAGTTATATCAATCATAGTTTGATTTTTGATTTTACGCGTGAGTTCACTTTGAATTGTGTTTGGAGTTTGTCGGAATCATAGACGATGTCATTTGACGCATGAGCATCTGGTCTTGTGTCACAATTGGCGCGACCATCCGGCTTTGCAAATCATTTCGCGAGAGGTAAATATTCTTTAAATCGCTCTCTTCATAACCATACGGCTGACTCTTGTCCGCAACATTGGCGTAAAGAAACGGGCTATTGGAGACCGGCTGTCCGTATAAGTTGGAATACCCGGACTGCGCAAAGCATTGCTGCAGGTTTCCGTCCATTACACCTGTTGAATTATGCATCAGAAATTGACGATAATCCCAGTTGGTTTCGATATTGTTCTGTGTGCGCAGCTGGTCATTGATTGCTGATCCAGGGACCCACGTAGAATATGTTCGCCCGTCTTCCATAATAGGCGGAAAGTTAAAGTGTAAATTGTTTGAACCAGAATATGCAGTTCCCCAGCTCATTGTATTTTTGTATTTCTGTATTTTATGTTTGTATTCGAAATGAAGGTTGGTTGGTAATAATATAATATAATATAATATATGTGTAGTTATTAGTTATTATTAGTAGTTAGTTATTATATTATTTAATATATTTTTAATTATGGATATTATTGTTGTTGTCAATGCAACGAGAGAATGAATAGAGAACGTCTAAAGTTTAAATTTTGATTAATCGGGAGTTAACATCGTGATAAGTTGGTCTCTCTTCATTTTCGACGTATCTGTCTTCTTGTGCGCATCCATCTGTTTCACCATCTGGCGAAGTTGCTTAATTGAAACTTGCGCATATTTTGAAGTTGTTGCAGACTCGCCATTTGAAGACCGTTTCTTTCCGATTTGAATAGTTGTATCTTCATATTCTTCATCACCAACATCTTCTGGTAAGGGGAATGAATCGAGTTTTTGGTTAAATGATTCATCCAGCACAATATCGCTTACATTAAGATCAAGATCAACCAAAATGCTGCGTGAATTTCCGCGATCGTCACTTGAATCTGTGTTATTAGTGGGGGGTGGTGAAGTATGGTCGTTTTTTATAACATGCACCTCGGTTGCTATGTGGATTGTATTTACATTATCAACGTTTGGATCATATTCGTCATCATCGTCATCATCGTCATCATCGTCATCATCGTCATCATCGTCATCGTCATCGTCATCGTCATCGTCATCGTCATCGTCATCGTCATCAGTCTCGGCCTCGGGAGAGTCGTTCAATTCGATAATTTTAATACTGTCTGTAAACGGGTTTTTTATATCGTCATTATTCGCATCAGTTTCGTCGGCGTCGTCATCGTAAATTTTAATACCGCCTCTTTCGGACGCAGTGTCACTTGTTTCGCTGTTGTCATCGTCGCCATAACTGCTTTCACTGCTGCTGCTACTGCTGCTGCTGCCGAGGTCATCATCGGATACATTTATTAAATGAGATGTTGAATTATTATGCACCTGCATATATGCTGCCGGTTTGGCTTCGGCAGCAGCAGCAGGAGCGCTCGCGATTATAGTCGCCGCTCCTCCCCCAACCTTACTTTCGATATACCCCTGCATTCGCTGGAATTGATCGCCAATGGACGTGATGAAATTCTGCATGACACCAATCTGCTCCTTATGCGATACTTCCAATACTTCGAAACGCTGTCGAACATAATAGAACAACGCGCCTACTAAAATAATAGTTATCCCTAAACTCAAGAGTAGGGACCCAAAATCCAAGCATCTGTCGCTTGAAATACTGCAACTTTCGTTCATATTGAAACTAAAACTATACAATACACAATACAATGGTTATACAATAAAAATATGTTTGAAATACGTAATTATGTTTAAGTAGAATAATCGCGAAAGTAATTAAATTAATATATAATTAACTTAATTATTTTGTTTAATATTATTTATTCAGATAAGTGCGGCAACCATTGCAACTTTACCAGCAACGTTGGCGACCCTTCCAGCAGCTCCACCCACTTTGTGAATGGCGGAAACGACCTTTTTGATGGTCAAACCCTTAGTAGACGGTTGCTGAGGAGTTGAAAAACAGAGCGAATGGTGAGGGTTAAACTGGGGTTGAGGTTGCTTGAGCCCAAACTGGTTAGGCCTGAGATTAAGGTGCGCATGCGCGGTGGCATCGGCAGGAGAGTGAGCGAGAGCAATCATTGTAGATTAGATAGTGAATGGTATGGGAGTCAAAGTTTATAAGATACGCACATATTTTATTTTTATATACAATTCATCGGTATACATACATATACATATACATATACATATACATATACATATACATTATACATAATACATATATACCATCATTATAACTAAATACGAAATTTATAAATTCAATTCATAAATATAATAATATAATAAGTATATACACATATAACATACATCACATACATCATACAGACGCTAAAATGACAGCCCCTTCCGCAATTACGCCGTGCGAAGCGAAATTCAAGTATGTTTGCGATTCAAAAACTAAATTGGATGCACTGCAATATAGTATAAAGGATTTTGGGGGCGGGTTTGTTCAAAATTATATCGCATATGAAAATAACATAAATGCGCAAGTAAGAGCAAGACCTGCGGGAAACCCGAAAAATATATCGACAATTGACAATCCGAACTACCGAACGTTTTCCAATATAATGGCACAACTCGAAACTCTGAAAAACGAACTCACTAAAAAAATACGCGATAATTCGGCGCTAATGGAAGAAATAGACAACGGTATTTATCGCAACAAACGGGTGCTGGGTGCCGTTTCGGCCACTATGGATACTCTCACGGATAAGACCGAGGGGTCAATGCAGTCATATAAAAATGAAGTTGGATTGTATCGACGCGACATTTTCAGTAATTTCGTATTTTTAGGTGGGAGCACCGGCATATGCTATTTAGCACACAAGGTATTTACCGAAACTGCATAATTAATTATAATTACAATTTACAAATTACAAATTACAAATTATAAACATTTCGTTCGTTATAATTTATAATTTATATCTAAACTAATAATATCTATTTATCTTTATCTATCATAAATATAATATATAATTTACCATAATAAAATAAAATACGAACACGAACAATATGTATTTAGATGAAGTATTTAATAATTTTTTAGGAACGTTGCGAGCTACACCCGATATTCGGTTTAATAATCCCAGTTTAGAGCAGGGAAAATTTGTCAACGACCGGTCAAGATACTATTCTGGAAAATCGTTGCTTGTAAGCACAGACGGCAACATAGATGGAAGTGCGCGAACAACCGAAATTACGGTTCAAAAGCCCGACTTGGACTTGATAGAGCGTTCAAGTGGTCCCGAGTTCGAAACCATCTCAGAAGGGTTTACTACCGGCGTGCCTGTATCTGCAGGTGCAACTACCGGAACAGAATCTCTTCAGAATCAGAATCAGCGGTCGACTGCAAGTTCAAGCGCCGAATTGCGTGCATACCAAGCGCTTTCCGACAAGTATGAACAGGAATACAAGGTATATGCCGATGCGCTGAAGAGCTACAACCTATTTAAACAAAATTACAGCTTTACATCATTCTTAAATTCGTTTATAAAAGTCGTAACCAAGGCGGGCTCTGTAAATCCGGTTGTCGCTGAAGAGTTTGAAATTTATTATGTCAACGCATATGGATACCGTTACAGAATGCCGAAAGCGGCCCCAGGTTCACCTTTACCCGTCGCAACCATCCCAGCATACGACCCGACTGCAACCCCTAAACTCGTAACTCTTACACAGCTTGCGGCTTTTCCAATACAGGGTGATGTATCAACTGCAAAATACGAAATTAAAAGCGGCCAGAATATGACGCTTGCTGGAAAAATCTTGAAATTCCCCCATCCCGGTTCGGGTCCGCGGGCGGATGAGTGGGGAATGGTGTATGCGTGGGTAAATATCGAAGGCGTTGCGCATATATTTGACAAGTCGGTTTTAACCGCTTCTGTAAATAATTCTCACGAATCATGTTGGAATAAAGTAAAATCTGGTAACGTGGTCCCATTTGATTCAATGGAATCATTTCAAACTGCGATGGGTGGACTCATGGGTGGACTCATCAACCAGGCAGCCACCGAGACCGGTTTAGTTACCGACACATCTTTCATATGCGGTGAAATGCCGAGCCGCATCCTCGCTCTGAAAGGCAATCTGGATAAAATAGAGGAGCAGTTGAAGGTTGCCTCGCAAAAGTTGAAAATAGAGCGCGTGGATATTGCGCGCACTCAAAATAATGATAACTCGTCACACTTGGATTCTCAGGGCGAGCTTATTCAGCGCTCCACGCAACACGTGAACAGTAGTTTGAACGAATATGTCGACATTAAAAAAAATATGGTAACATATGACGGGAAGGTCAGCGATTCGTCTATGGGCGTCAAATCCAGGCTGGGGTATTACATCTTGTGGCTTTCTCTCATGATTTTTATAGTTGTGGTTACATTTCGAAACATGGCAAACAGCGAAAGTACCGAAAGCGGCTCGTTCATGATAAGCGCCGCGCTTCTAATTATACTCATGATTTACCTCTTCAACTATTTATCGGAAATACGTCTCGGACCGCAGCAGCTGGCCAGTAAATTTGCCGGCGATTTACCAGAAAAAGTCAGCGGGATGATGAAGTTTACTTTTACATGAACGGGTCACATGTCACGCGGGTCACACGCGCTGTTTGTAGAATTTGAATTTCTCGTTTGCAATGTGTTCGTCAGAAACGGATACGAACGAGTCGGAAATCGGGGAGAATGTGTGGCTGTGATACGCACCATCGCTGTAGAAGCGATCGGTAGCGCGGTTGTATAGCACGATTGTGGCGTCCACTCGAATGTGTTCTGGAGCAACTTCCGGAACTTCTGGACGATGCGATATGGCGTATAATGCTGCGGCGGCTGCTGCAGACGCGATCGATGTAGCAATCGGTAGAATCGGTTGTGGAGTTGGCATGTTCTGACGAAACACGATATAGTGCATGAAAACGCCAGTTTGAGCGGAAGATTGAAGCACAATGGTATCGAATCTGCGATCTCGAATTCCGATTTCCTGCATGACATCTGTCACTTGATAGAAGGCTCTGCGCCCATCTATATTGATATTGACATGACTGCCAGCATCAGTATACTGGTTCTGAAATGTCTCGGTATGAATTGCGCTTGTTGTTGCTGCCATTTGTAATGGTGTATCTCTGTATGTTGGTATGTTGCCAGCTACTGTATGATACATGTCTTTAAATATGATTTCAATTTTTTTACTGAAATTGACATCATAATGAATTTTAAAATTAAAATTCAAGAACATACTGTTTTATGGTTAATATCGTTTCACTACTACTCGGCGTCAGCGGGCACGTCCATCTCTACCATGGGCAAATGATGTAGTTTTACCCTTACCATATAATCGCGGACGTATTGATAGAGCAGAAGTCCTCCAGATAGCCCCAAAAATAGCAGCGAAATTCCGATCATTGCATCAAATGGTTCTTTGAACCATACAAACGAATACGTGAGCTGAATCACGCGACGCAATATGTCCAATCCACTCAAAAGGATATTTGTGGGAATTTCCACACGCTTGTTGTTAAGAATATATATTTTATTAAACATGTATAGCTGCAATCCAAACGCGATAAACACGTACATTGCCACCGAACTTGAATTTAATGGAGGGACGTTGAACGTAGTATAATACACCGCCCAGGGTGCCGCAATCACGAAAAATGTGCTCTGAAAAATGATTTGAAAGTCAATATTTGTGATAATTTCACCGTATTTCGACATTGTATATTCGATGACATTGTTATACGCGGAATTTAAAAAACACGATATACATATAATAATCATGTTCTGGACTACATTTTGCACTTGACTATCCGCTGCATTGGATTGGGACTGGTATTGAAACACGTACTGCGATGATACAATCACGTGCGAAACAAACAGTGCGGCGCAGCTCGCATAATATAGTCGAGTCACGGGTTTTTTCAGAAGGTATTTGAACCATGGAATATTGAAAATAATGAATCCCGAACGCATTATCGTATAGTAACTCAGCGTGACCGTGTTCAGCACAAAAAATACAAGAATCGTTTCGACAGTATAAAGAACGCCAGTTGCAATGGGATATAGTAATACGCTTCTACGTTCCGGTGCCATATAATACCGTATTCGGGTTAAAGAGAATTTGCGAATAAAAAAACAGCTGTAGAACGGCGTAAATGCCAGAGTTAGCAATACATTGAACCATTCGTTATGATAGTCATACGTATATGTAATATACTTCATACAAATTAGATATCCAGAGAGGGTTGCAATAAATAGTATCGAATTTAAAACGACCAACCAAGTCATTGAGATGATGTCTACACAATCAAATGTAATTATGTCTATATCCGTTTGACAAATCATGTTACGATGATTGACTGACAATGAAATTTTGTGATATTATTAATGATTTCATTTTTTTTGCTGATTTTGACATCGTATTTAAAATTAAAATTGAACAACATATTAGAAATAGAGTATCTATATCATGACCGATACTGGAAATGAAACTATCGATGCGTCCATGTCAGACACATGCGTATGATCGAACAACCGAATTGTTGAAAACGCGCGACAGCTGTGTGGTGAAAATGTTTTGTGGGACAGGCAAATCACTCGTTATAAAACGAATTCTATTGGAGCACGATCACCCATTAAGCTTGGTCGTATTTCCGTCTCTCGCGTTGATTCGACAATTCACAAAAGATTATCTCATCGGAAGTGTGAGTAGCGACTGTTTATTAAATGTAAGTAGTGAAGAACTGAAAGATATCACCAGCACAACTGATCCTGCACAAATCCATCATTTTATTAACAAGCTGAATACTAAACAACAAGGGAAAATCATTTGCGTGACTTATCAGAGTTTAGATGTGCTTCTTTCGAGCATCGGTGATACAACAATCGGGATTGTGTGCTTTGACGAGGCGCACAGGACAACCAGCCCCGAATACTCCAAACTCGTGTACAGCGATGAATATCGTGTCAAGTATGAAAAGCAGGTATTCTTTACTGCCACGCCAGCCAACCAGAATGGCATTGTGATGTTTGACCGCGAACGCGATGAAATGGGAACGTACGGCGACTGCGGTCCGCTGGCGTCGGAATACACGTATTTGCAAGGACTGCGTGACGCCATTCTCTCGCTATTTGAATTGCGCATAGACCTTTACACCCAAGACACACTGGGGAATATGTATGAAAGCATCGCACGGGCGATTCTCACGACAGGGAATACGCGAGTGCTTACTTTCCATGCCGATGCAGCGGCAGAGAGTGATTCGGAAACATCCGTATTGCGATTTGTGGATAAAGCGAAATTCGTGGAAGCGTTTCGCGCGGTGTGCGCGAAGGAGTTTCCTGATAAGGTCGGGAAGTTTACTTCTTCCAATGTAATATTCACGGCAATCACAGCTGAAACAAAAAACAAGGACGCAATCCTTAGTGCGTTTGAAACCTGCACCGATGATGAAATCTATATCGTCTCATCGTGTCGAACGATTGGCGAAGGTGTTGATACGAAGCATGCGAATATGTGCGTGTTTGTAGACCCGAAATCGTCGGTCATATCCATCATTCAAAATATCGGGCGCATCTGCCGCAAGATTGCGGGAACAGATAGACAACCGGCGACGATTTTGATTCCCGTTTGTATTGGATGGGATAAATATGTGGCAGCAGGCGATGATGCCGAGAAACAAGATAGTTTAATCAGGGAACAATTGAACGACCGAGAGAATGGCGATTATAACGCGATTATGAATATCGTCGCGGCACTGAAACAGGAAGACCCCGAATTGTATGAGTTGTGTTTGCGATACCCGAGCAAATTCACGGAGTCGGAGCGCAAACATGCGTTGGAAGAACAGGGGTTCCGTGTTTTAGAAGACTGTGCGGAAGATGACGCAGAACCGAACGTCTTGTATCCCGAAGACATTGATGATCTGGTAGAAACCGGCGACAGGGTTGAAATCCATACTTCAAATGTCGATGTTCCGATTGTGTATCGGGGATTTGATGATGATGAATCGTGCGATGAAGAAGAAGAAGAGAGACCGATTCAGCGCTTCTACGAAGTAGAGGAGGAAAACGATGATGGTGAAATGGAAACGAGATATCATCGGATTGCACCAGTCAATGGTGAAGCGGAAGACGAAGAAGATTCAAATAGACGTCTGAACCCGCCAAAGGCGACCAACCGCCCGAGAATGAATATCCACACCAACGATGAAATCAAATTGCTTTGGAGAATGGGGGACGTCGTGTTGGGAGAACAATTCGGTTCAGGGGTACTGGAATGTCAGGTAGAGCGGTTGGATAATGATGAATTGTGGAAGGAGAACCATATGAAGATGTGCGAGTTTATTGATGAAAATGGGAAGGTGCCAAATAAAAGATCAAATGACCTTTCTGAAAAGAAGTTAGGAGGGTGGATTGGTCATCAAAAAAGAAATTATGATGAAAGTGGGTCAGAATTCAGCAAACATGGAATGAAAAATTCAGAAATATGGCAAAGCTGGACCGAAACTCTTGCCAATCCAAAATATACCAAGTATTTGGTAATAGATTATGTGCAAGATTGGAAAAATACACACGAGAAAATGTGTAAATTCATTGATTCCAATCAGAAATCACCATTATCTATTTCAAAAAACCCAGAAGAAAAAAGATTAGGAAGTTGGGTTTCAAATCAAAAATGTAATTATGACCCACGTGGTTCAGAGTTCAGCAAATACCGAATGAAAAATCCAGAAATATGGCAAATATGGACTGATACGCTTGCTGACTCAAGATTCAGCGAAGCGTTAGCAGACCCAGTTCAAGATTGGAAGAATAAGCATAGGAAGATGTGTCAGTTCATTGAAACAAATTGCTGTTCTCCATCAAAACATTCAAAACTACCTGCTGAAAAAGGGTTAAGATGTTGGATTTCAACACAAAAGGCAAATTATGAATCACGTGGCCCGGAATTTAGTAATCAGATTATGAAAAATCCAGAGATATGGCAAATTTGGACCGACACACTTGCTGACCCAAAATATAACAAACATTTGGTGATTGACTTTGTTGAAAATTGGAAAAATAATCACAAAAATGTTTGTGAATATATTGAAAAAAATGGTCGAGCACCTTCAACAATTGCAAAGAATTCTGGCGACAAAAAAATGGGATCATGGGTTTCAAACCAAAAAGATAACTACGACGCCAATGGTTCAGAAATGAGCAAAGGTATTATGAAAACAAATCCAGAACTATGGCAAATATGGATGAATACGCTTGCTCATGAAAAATATAGAGAAGCATTAGCAGACCCACTTCAAATTTGGAAAAATAGTCATAAAAAAATATGCGAATTTATTGAAAAAAACGGTCATGCTCCATCAAACGGCTCAAAAATTCGTCATGAAAAAAAATTAGGAAGTTGGATTGGCACACAGAAACAACAATATAATGAGTCTGGTCCACATTATAGTGATAAAAGTATGAAAACACCGGAAATATGGCAACTGTGGAGTGATTTGATTATTGACCCGAAATATTGTGAAGCACTTTATGGAATAGTTGACAATTGGAAGAATTCTCACAAAAAAATGTGTGAATTCATTGAAAATAATGGAAAAAGACCATCATCTGAATCGAAAGACTCTTTGGAAAAAAAAATAGGACAATGGATTTTACGCCAAAGAAGTGATTATGATGCATTCGGTTCAGAAATGAGCAAAGGTATTATGAAAAATCTTGAAATATGGCAAACATGGACGGATACAATTGCTCACCCCATGTATGGCGAATACTTGGTAACACTACTTCAAGAATGGAAAAACAAACACAAGTTGATGTGTGAATTCATTAATTCAACTGGATATGCACCATCATCGCATTCAAAAGATTCTGTATGCAAATTGTTAGGAGCATGGGTTACAAACCAAAAATCAAAATACAATGAAAAGGGTTCAGAAATGAGCAAAGGTATTATGAAAAATCTTGAAATATGGCAAACATGGACCGAAACACTTTCTGACACGAAATATAATGCAGCATTGAATGCAAAAACTGGTCGTCGGGCAAATGCACCAATGTCGCAATCCCCACCCCCTCCCCCTCCTCAAGAAAACCCTAATCCCAAAGCATCCGAAAAGTCTCATCTCATCCCTAATCCATCAACATCATTTGAATGTTCTGCTTCTGAAACCAATCCAACTTTGTTAAAGCGTGTCATCACCGATTCTCCCTATAAACTCACCGGTCGTGCATGGGCCATACAAAAATCGTCCACCACCCACGAAAAGCTTCAGTCCAATCCCGCCGAATGGCACGTGTATCATGCTGCACGCGACATCAGTTTCCAAGGTTATGTCGACCAGTCCCAAATTCCGCGCAATCGCGTCATCGATCATCTCGGCAATAAACGCAAGCATCGCCTTCGCATTCTGGATCTCGGATGCGGTCGCAACAACATCGCACGCCATTACGCCGATGAAAAGAAATTCACGATTCAAGGATACGATCACGTAGCCGAGGAAGGAAGCGGTGCGCTCGTCGGAAACATCGCCGACCTTGCCGCGCAAGAAGAAGATGAAAGTGTCGACATCTGCATTTACAGCCAGTCGCTGATGGGCTCGGATTGGCGCGATTACTTGACCGAGGGCCACAGAATGCTGCGATATAACGGCGAGTTCATCATCTCTGAACACGTCAAAATGTTAGACGATGTTCGTTCGGAACTCGATCGTCTGGGATGCAAAGTGGAAAGCGTAAATGCCGATACTATGGTAAATGATGATTGTGATTGTAACGAAGACAATGTGCCCAAATGGTTCGTTCTGGTTGCAAGAAAAGCGTAATTAATACACATTGAGACTCTTCGTGTATGGGTTCTGGCGAAACGCATTCAAAATCGCGGGATCCATTCTCTCCGTATTGATGTCATTGTCATACGTCTGCGGCATGCTCATTTGTCCGAACTGTTCCATGCTGGGAATCTGAGGAGGCGCACTCGACGGCACCCACATCCGGTTGTTGTTCCTGTCTGCCTCGAGTTTTGCAACCGAGATGTTGGTCGCAGTTCCAAGCAGCGACATATTCCCCTGGTTCGGCCGGTTCGGATACGTCTTATTCACATTGAGCTGCTGGTTATATGCGGCGTTATACAGCGGCACTCCGGCGCGCGTCGAAGCTCCGCCCGAATTCCCCGTGTATTCCGTGCTGGTGCTCTCGCGAGCCGTCTCATAATCGAGCTGGGGCGTGTTTCCATACGCTCCTGCCACAGTCCCTTGACGGTTGATACTCATATGGTCCATTCCAACCAGACCCAGCGTCGTCTCCCTGATGGTGGTGGGCAACCGGTCGGCGGGATTAAACGTGGAACTTGAACCCGCAGGCACGTGCGATTCGGCATTGCCATACATGCGCGGGTTTCCGGTAACATTTTCTTTACGCGACGGGCGCAGCACGTCCAGCACAGGCGCCATAATGGCGCGCACAATACCGTATACCCCGCCCATTTCCGGTCCGCGAACCGTGGTGCGGTTATTGTTTGCATACGTATAAGAGTCGTGGCCGAAATCACCCTTGGTGGCGGTATTCTTTTGCGCGCTGTGCGCATTAATCACGGGCTTCGCGTCGTATTCCTGGCGTTTGGTATCCTCGTAATTGTTGGGCGCATACGTATTGTTTCCGCCCACGTTGGAGTTCACACCGTAGTATTCGGAAGTGGTTGTGATACGGTTCACATCTTTTTCAACCTCGACGGCGCGCAGAGTGGGCGCTTTTTCTTGACCGGTCGTCGTGAACCATCGGTCGGGCGTGTTTACAAAGTAAGTGTCCGGCAGATTCTTTTCGAATTTTCCAAGATGGCCGGTATTGGCATACTCCTTGATGAATGAATTGGCGGGTCCCTGGTGTCCGTCCAGACTGAACGTTTGTTTGGGGTTCGTGAGAACGCGCAGTTCGTCTACACCTCGGTCCACCCACTTCTCGCGCGCTTCAAGTCCGCTGTTGAATCCCGCGCCGGCGCTGCCGTTGAACCCCTTGTCCAGACCCGGGGCCACGCGCTCTTCCTCCCACGGCTTGACGTTGGCGATTTTGGTGGACGGCATCATGCGCGACTGTATGAAGTCGTTGTTGTTCTGCATTCCGTGCACGTTGTGCATGCGGTCTTGCGGTGCAAACAGCGGCGCGCGTTCCTTCTTGCTGATGTGTTGCGACCCCGTTCCGGTCTTGTTGTCAAACAGCGTTTCATACACGTTGGAATCCGCCGTAAATCCGCGAATCTTTCCGCCGAAAAAGGGGACCATGTTGTTGTGATTAAAGTCGCTGCTGTTGACGCGCGACCCCGACAGCGATTCGAAGCTGCCTCCGGTATACGGGTCTCCGAACTGGTTTCCACCTGCGACCAGTTTCGAAGACAGCTGGTCGTTATAATAGCGATCCATTGCAAAGTTTGGATTCGCGTATCCGTTAATGTCCTTTCCCACGGAGGTTGCTTGTTGCACGGGATAATTGTTTGGAAGGAGGTTGGTGTTTGGAAGCTGCCCCTGTCGCTCGCCCATGTTTTCATAGCCTTCGTGGGCTATTTCACGCTTCATACCACCACCACCAGAATTATTACTATTATTGTTACTATTATTTTTCTGATTTGATATAATATACATTGACCCCAGCGCCAAAAGCGGTATTGCGAGTTCCATTTTTAAAATTTAAAAATTTAAATAAAATATATTATGTGTTATTTATTATTAATATTATTAATATTTATTATTAATATTAAACTATAAAAATTATAAAAAATATAAAATACAAACACAATCACAAATCATAAATACCTAAATGAAATATAAAACATATGAAACATATGAAACATATAAAACATATAAAACATATGAAACATATAAAACATAAAACAAAATAAATTATAAATTACTAAATAAAATTATGCACCAGACAGCCGATTGGATCGTCTAATCCCCAAAGATCGCAAAAACTCTTCAAGCTCGGCTTCGTCGATAATACAGTCGCGCCCATCATCATAGTAATTGTCAATGATTAGCCAATTGGATGCGCGTAAGTAGTCTTTGACGTGCTGGAAGTTTTCCGGCGTGCAATGTTTCGCCGGGATTTCAACACCCTCGGCTCCAGCGACCCGATTTGTCGTCATTCCTTGAGAATTAAAATAGGCGCTCATAAATGAGACTGCGTGATACGATGGATTGGCTAAAATCTCTTCAAGCGTGGGGTTCATTGTGCGGCGTGTTTATTTATATTTATACAACAATATATGCAATTATTTATATTGATTTTTCGATACCAACATTATAGTTAAAATTAGTTAAAATGTCTCCATGTCGGACCCCGCGTTCGCTACACTTTGGCGCAAATGTTGGCGGACATCCTGCGCGTGCATCGTATTGGGAACGGCAGGCACGAAATAGTCCTTTTCCAGAATGCGCGTGCTTAAATTGTTCTGGAACGGGATGGCGGTATGTTCTTGCGGGTCAAAGTGTGGGTATTCAGGTCGATACTGCTGCGCATCGCGAAGCATCCAGGCGGGATTGGTCGCGCGGCTCTGATCAGTGTATGAATTGACCGTAGTTCCAGATTGGAGAACGTGGCTATCTGCCGGCATGGATGTGTGTTTTCCGCCGCGATACAAATTGTCAAACGTGTCGCGGTTCAAGTTTCGCGTGAGCCCGAATAAATTGTTCTCGATTTCGGTTGCGTGCGTCATTGCATTTCCACCCCATTTTTGAAGGCGCATGTGCGGATCCTGCATGTATGCCGGGTTGGTGCCGTTTCCGGGCACGTTGAGCGCGTATCTCCCGGAATAAGTTGCAATATCAAGCGCCTTAATAATTCGTGCCGAATCGTCGTGAAACCTCGTAAATGCCATTAAATATTATTTTTTTATTATATTATTTTATTCTTTAAAACGTTATTACTTATTTATATAGTTACATCATTTTAATTTTTATATTTTCTGATTTTACTATTTTCTAAATTGTTTTTGTTTTGTTCGCATAAAACAATTTAAAATAGATTCATCATGAATCATCAACGTATATTATTTTCAATTACTATTGAATCATTGAATCACAAATCACAATTCAACCAACCAAATTAAAACCTCAAATGCAACACCAACACCAGTCAATTTCAAATTCGCACGGGTCCACGCAAAATGATTTGCTTATGACCAATCTCGTTCAGTTTTTCAGCCGCAATGAATTCGAACCGTTGCGCAAAATGCTGGGCGTAATTAACGGCGAATCCGTAATCTCGCTGCGAATTATAGACTGGTTCTCGACCAATTATGCAAAGAAACACTATACAGTCTACTCAATTCCCGGCGTGGAAGGCAAATGCGACCGGAGGTTTAAAGTGTACACCGATTACAAACTCAAACTGAAGGCGTATTCAAAAAAACGATTTGACCCATTTTGCAGGTGGGACCGCATCGCGTTTCCGTTCCAGAATAATAGCTCGATACAGACCACCATCGGCCAGCTTAATTTCTTCAAGTGGGCAATCGAGAACCGGGTCATACAATATATTGAATCCAATTATGCCGAGATTGAAAACGACATGAACACGCGAAACAGCATATCGAAGCGCAAAACGATGTCGCTTTCACTTTCCAAGTCGACAACTGACGACGACGGCTCGTCCGTAACTACCGCCACGCGAAAACGCCGGGAGGAACTGTCAATTCTTGCAAGCAGCTGCATCAAGAAGGAAACAGTTGAAGTGGTGGTGAAATTCGAATGAAACCCTAATTATATATTACATATTACATATTACATATTACATAAGCGAGTATACATTCAGCACCTTCTATATGACTTGCAACAATTCTATGTGCTCCATCTAACAAAATATATTTATTATTTTTGTAAAGCAACCAAATGGGTTTGATACCAGCTTGTTGGTTTATTCGCGTTTGATGATATTCCACGCTGGTTATATCAAAAATTCCTCGCGGCCTATTCTCTTCAGGATACGCCCGTGCAACAGTTTCTTTCAATCGGTCGGAATTGAAGTTTTCTACGCCGTTATTTTCAAATACGGATAACGATATTTCAAGTAATTTTGTTTTTAATATATGTGCTAAACGCGCCGATTGTTTGGTTTCAAATAACTTCATAGCTACCGATGTTGAAACTGAATCGTTCATATTTTTACAGATTTTCGGATTTTCATTGATATCAAATTAAAAATAATTCATTTTATATATTTTTAATTAAAATGTAAAAAGTAATAGAAATAATTCATGTGTAAATAACAAACAAGTAAAAATCAGATAAAATTAAAATAGAATATGGGTAATGCAATTGCATCTTTCTCTGCATCCGAAAATAAAAACCGAATAAATTTCGAAGACGTTCAGGCTATTGTATCTGGTTCAGGTTCAAATTGTGGCATGATCATGATAAGCACGCTTCCAACTGAATTCCAGAAATGCGTGATACGGGGGACCGTTCCCGCGGAAAATGAGGAAGTGTTAATGAACAACATTATTTCCGGAAAGGATGTGCGCGGAGAGAATCTATCTGTTGTTGTATACGGTAAAAACGCAACCGATGATACGGTTACTGAAAAATACGAGCAGCTGATTAAGCTTGGCATGCCGCGGGTCTGTATTTATACGGGAGGAATGTTTGAATGGCTTCTTTTGCAAGACGTATACGGTGCCGAACTGTTCCCCACTACAGGGAATGAACTGGACATTTTACGGTATCGGGCACCACGGTTTGTGGGAGTATAAAACTACCATTTTTTAGATATTTTTATATTTTTAAAACTTCTTAAAAATATAATATAGACTCATTTTATAACATACAACCAATAAATACATACAATGACATTTCCTCATTTTCACATTCACATTACCGAACACGAGATTCAAGAAGGTTTAGGTGTAGTTTCGCACCTGGCTGGAAATTCCGTCCTTGGAAACGGCGCTTCTGCCATTTCCCACGGAATTGATACTTACAATGATATCGAGTCTCACAATGTGCTTGGCGCACTTAAGGATGGCGCCGAAACGGCAATTAGTGGCGGCGAAGCTGTAGTCGACGGGTTTTCCGGAGACTGGTTGTAATATTGATTGTAATGAGTGCGAACGAGTAAATATATAAAATATATAAAATATATAATATAATATAATCCAATTCTATATAATATTATAATATATTAACTGTGTTTATAATTATTAATGCGCCAAAATCATTCCAGAAGGGCCAAAAGGAAAACCCAAAAAACATTAAGACGACGCTATAAACTACATAGAGGCGCTGGTTCTCCAAGGGGTAGTGAATCAAGTAAGACACCTGAAGAAGAAATATACGATGATGCCGAATTGCTTACAACATCACCGGAAAATCCAATAACGTCGTCGTCATCATCGTTAGCGGTAAGAGGAAGTCGCACCAGGCAAAATCCAATGAAATGGCTTGGACCTTTTCAAAAACCCTTTGTCGGACGCATAGCATCAGCGGGAATATCGGAAATGCCGGGAATGACACCCCGACAACGAAAACTTATACAAAATATTGCAGCTCGCAAGTCGTTTACCGATGAAATGATAAAACGGTTAATCGAAAATGAATTACCACATCATTCCAACAAGGTGGCAAAATACCTTGCGGAAGTGGCAAGGAAAAGAGTAGTCAAGTCACTTCTACTTCACTCAAATGCATATGATTTAGATCGCGTGATTATGATTGGCGGCCCTACTAGTACGCCATATCGGCAGCCCCACTGTATGTTTTTAGACCCGGACGGCAATATTGTGGTTGGTAGTAACACGCCTTACAGTTTTCAAAATGAACCCGCCGACCGCGTTCAAGTGTTTCGTTATAATGATGGGGAGCTTTTAAAATCAATGTGTGCGTCAACCAGTGGAATCGGTAATATAGTATTTCGAGATGGTTTCATTATTTTTCCAGAAGGGGAAAATATTAGTTTTTATAATTATTCCAATGGTAAAATGATACAACAACTTTTTAAACCTGAGATTGAGATTTATAGAGGTATTGCTTTTGCCCCGGAGGGAGCTATGATAATGGGATTTACGAGTTATTACGATTATAATCCAACTTATGTTCGAATTGTTCGAACCGATTGGAAGGGTGTTGAAATCGACTCAGTCTATATCGAGAATATAGATAAGGCTAATTTATGCGGACTTACATTTGATCAACAGGGTAAACTGGTAGTTACTTTATGTTCAGGTGAAAAAATCGATATTCGAATTTACGATTATACACCGTTTAACCCCAAAAAACCGTCCAGGGCTCCTTTTATTTCAACTCGTGCACCATGGAAGACAATGATTTTTCATAATGTGAATCGCTCAGGAATGGTTGCTTTTGATAGAAATGGCAATTTGCTTGTAGCTGAAACAAGCGGACTGCTGAAAATTGTGAAATATCCTGAAGGCTCACTCGTTCAGAGCATTGACTGTCGCGCGCAAAGTGATACGCAACCGTGCACTCCAATTTATGTGACAGCCGGTCATAACGGAGATATATTGGTATGTGATAAAAAGAATATGTGCATAAAAATATTCACGCCGCGAGTATAGGTATGGATGGTAAGGTAATAAAATGTAAAATATAGATTAGGTTTTACCAAAATAAAATTCATTCCAATCCAATAAATAAATACAATTATAAAATAATAATTAATTATAATTATATAATAACGAAACGAAATAAACGAAACAACAAACACGTTTTTTTATTTTAATTTAAATGTATTTAAGCAAACCGATACTGTTTATTATTATTGTGGTGGTGCTGCTTGTGGGCGGAACTTCCAAATTAATGTATGAAGATGTCAGCGATGGCAATAGCGATAGCGATGATAATGATAATGATAATGATAATAATAATAATAATAATAATAAGAATGCACCCAAACGAGAAGGCGCAGTGGGTTCGAGAACATCATCGTCATGCAAACCCGGGTGCAGCGCGGCTTCTGCCGCTTTCGGAAACTGTAAATGGCTTCCTGGTGATAAAGATGTGCCGAAAAGCCAGCAGCGATACATTTGCCCACACACATGCGACATTGCCAAGGTGTCAAAGGAACCCGGTGGATGTGAAACTGACCTTGACTGCAGCGACTGCACTCCGCAAACAGATTATACGGCCGATGCGTATGCCGATATGGCTGTTGCAAAAGGGTCAAAAACGTGCGTGAAAGGCGCAGAATGCGCCATTAATTCCGGATTTAGAGGCCTGACAATTTGCAACCCGGAAGACGCCCCGAATCTGGGTAAAAATAACCTTATTTGCGCAAAAGATCCGGAATCCGCTCTAAGCGATGACCCGAGCGTCAAACCTCGCTATGTTTGGACCGATGCAAAAAGTGCTGCATACGCAATTCCTTACACTACTTCTCAAAGTTCACTTTTATCATGCGATGTAAACCGAGCTTGTTCAAAAGACGGCGACACGTGTATTGATGCCGCGGGAAAGCGCATATTTTGCAAGAACAACCTCTGGCTCGGTGACCCTAAATATGATAAGGGCCAATATGACTCTAATTCTAAAACTGGTGACAACGGCAATAATGGCAATGGCAATGGCAATGGCAATGGCAATGATAAGGACGGTGTCAAAGACAAGGATAAACAAACAAGCGCAATTCATTACGGCGACAATTCAAATTCAAAAATAAATGACGATACCGTCCGCGATAATTATTACATCACCAATTATTTTTACGGTCCATCGAAACAAAAACGAGAGAATGCGCGAAACCCAATTAAAAAAGTGGTTCACAAAACCGGTCATGTAGTTGACAAGGTCGCTTCAGGCATTAAAGGTGCTTACAACGATATAAAAAACACGTTTACTGCCCCGCTTCCGAAACAGATGCATTATGGCGTCAACGGTGGCAGCAGCGGCGGGGTAAGTGGCAGCGGAAATACACTCGTTCCGGATTTAGTTCCCAGGGGCGTGGTTGCATCCGTTCAACCTTATGAGTCGAGCATTCACTTGTAGAGCGTGGATGGAGGCGCAAAGCAACCACACATTCAAACGAGAAAACCGAATATGGCGCGCATAGTCTCACGAGAAACTGCGGCATCTTGTGGAGTTCCGGTGCATTTTTTGGGATTGTATTCCATTATGTCGGTCGCATAATAGTCACGCGACTCTGATTCGACCACACCCATGATGCGCAGGACCTGGTTTAAACTGAGCCCGTTGTTAGCGGGAGTGGCAGTTGCGCACAGTTCAGAAGGGTCCATTACATCCACGTCGAGCGACACGTGCGCATTGCATCCGCGTGTGAAATCCGCTATTTGGCGCAAACACTTCATTTCGCTTTTCAGGAAATCGCGTGCTGTTATGGTGCGAATTTTCCACTTGCGAATAAACGCGTCCTCCTCAGGTTCCGTGCTTCTCAGTCCAACATACAGAATTTGGGACGGGTTCAGGCGAGGAATTCCCGAATATTTGTGGTTAATAAGCATGTTCACGACCATACCGTGCTTATTGTGACTCGGACTGGTTTTCTCGTTGTGAATATCGGCGTGTGCGTCCAACCACAATAGCTTGAAATCATTGCCGCGGACTTTCAGAGAAGCCAGAATGGTGCACATGCTCGTTAAATGATCGCCGCCCACAAAGATGCTGTGATTATGCTGTAGCGAATCCGTTGAACGCAACATGCGTTCGCATTCTGAGAGAGCGACGGTGCTCACCGCGCCATCGCGCGCCGTAGTTTGGAATACATTGCTTGGAATCAGAGAATATGTAGTTTTTGGTGGCAGAATACGCGCCAGTTCAGCATAACTGAGTTCGACTCCGCGACTGTAGTCTTGTCCGAGCGAATTGCGCATTACAAGAATGGATGAACTGTTTCCGGCAGCGGCTTTGGCGGCGGCGGCAAGAGTGATGACAGATTTCATTGGTTGGATAGTGAGTGGTGGGTTGTATAATTGTTGCGGTTTACACGTTGTTTTTACAATTATATGTCAATTTTATTATATTAACGTATTATAATAAAATATTACAGAATCTTATAAAATCTTAATATATACAAGATTATACACGATTATACATATTAATATATACATACAAACCAACCCCGGACGGACGTAACGTAAAAATGATACGTGAACCCTATTTTAGTATATTTGGAATTATCGTTGTGCTTATTGCAGTTGGACTTATATGGCGCATGAGCGACAATGACTGGCGTATAATTGAAGGTGCCACTGATATGCAAACCGTAACATCAACATCACTCGACGTGGGTGCTTCCGCGGGTGCTTCCGCGGGTGCTTCCGCGGGTGCTTCCGCGGGCGATGGTGCCGCCACTGCTGCTTCCGGACCAAAAAACCCGCAATCAAACCTAAAATTCGGGTTCTCCAATAACGGTAACAGTAACGCATTCAGATTCAATAGTTCGAGCGGGTCAGAAACGGGGTCACTTGAAGTGGATACCGAACTCGTCCTTGACAAAGAAGGTGTTATGATTTTGACACTTCCGAAGGAAATGAAGATTCCAGATATTAAGAAACTTGCGATAACAACGATTACATCGACGTCGTCTACTGCCGCTCGCTATATGTTGGACGGAGTAACCAATTTGTGTGATTCCGACGATTTGGGCGATTTACTGAGCGGTGTTGGTGGCATAAAGCAGTGTGCCGCCGAGACTAAAATTAAGATCATTATGGGCGATACGTCCGCTATCACGGATTTCACGGTTGCACAACCCGTGTCGTTTAAATTGTCGGGTCTATATACGCCATCCGCTACACCTGTGAAATTTGAAATACGAACGGACAAATCAAATATAATTGTTACGTCGGTAAATATTCCGGGAGTGACGGCCGAATCGATCGCCGACGAGGGCGATGTTCTGGCGAACAGTTGCAAATTTAAACTGACGCTCACCGATGACGCACCCGAAGCAAAAGACGTTACTGTAAAATATGAATTCAGCTTCGACCCACCCACCGCGTTTAAAATAAAAAGTGGAAGCAAGTTGTATTTCTTATTCAGCGATGACTTCACACTTCCCGGT